>JAEEGI010000278.1_pt1 | contig 274150 bp, 187 predicted proteins | sample 8958751 | NCBI WGS metagenome assembly JAEEGI01 (sample SAMN16246545, study PRJNA631951) | gut metagenome | biome: gut microbiome; feature: rumen; material: KS-attached | host: Bos | place: Iran: Karaj | collected 2018-10 | reverse complement strand
GAACAGAGAAGTTAAGCCCGCTTGCGCCGATGGTACTGCACACCCGTGGGAGAGTAGGTAGCCGCCACTTTCAACCAAGAAGCCCCGAGCATCAGCAATGATACTCGGGGCTTTGTTCGTCTGGAGTTTTCATGTTCTCGCTTTTATTTAGTAATGTTCGTTTACTGTCAGAAATTACACTTTATCTTTATTTTGTACAACGTATCCAAAGTTCATCTTTTTATATTATTCCCTAAATAAGGACTTTGACAAATTTTTTGCTCTTTTGGTCAATTATTATCGGTGTTTTAGCATTTAAAACGCTATCTTTGCTGCCAGATAAACGCTAATAATTTTAATTTACAAGATAATAATGACTAATTCAAAGAGAATTGTTGCGAGTGTATTTTTGGTTCTTGCTAACTACGTTTGCGCTTTTGCATTAATCGTTGACAATCTTCGCGTTCAATCATTACGAAACCCAAGTGGCATAGATCAGCCTAATTTGCAGTTTACTTGGCAGTTGCAGTCAGCTGAGCGTGGCGTTGTGCAGACTTCTTATCAATTGGTGATAACTTCCGATGAAGGAGGTGATAATGTTGTTTTCGACTCGGGTGTTGTACAAAGCGAGCAGTCCGTTGGTGTATGCGTCAACAATCTGTCCCTACAACCAGCCTCGCGTTATTACTGGCATGTTACCGTACAAGATAATAAAGGTCAGACAGCTGTTTCTAATGAGATTGCATTCTTTGAAACAGGCCTGATGGGCAATGGTTGGAGCGGCGCAAAATGGATTAAGGCCACTGACGTGTCAGCTGGACAGGCGGCAGATGATATTACAGACTACATCGTCGAGGGCAAGGTTCGTATAGAGCACACGGCAGCAGGTCTATGTTTTGCTATGCAGGACAACTCGAATTTCTATTTCTGGCAATTGAATACCGAGGGTGACTATCCACGACTTCGACCTCACGTGTGGAATAACGGTAATCCAGCCTGTTTGGACAACGTGAATCTAAGTGGCAAGGTGGCGCTTAACAATACTGACGAGTTCACGCTGCGCATTGAGGTAACAGGAGCTACGCGCGCCCGTACATATATAAATGATGTTCTTGTGGATGATCGTACAGGCAATTTTAAGTTTGGTAGAGTAGGTATGCGCGAAGACCACGGTGAGCGTGACGGCCGTGCTGAAATCGGTGTTTACGATGATATACGTGTGACGACGGTTGATGGTAAGGTGCTCTTTGCCGAAGATTTCGAACAAGGTAATGGTTTCACGGGTGGTACGTTGAGGAACGGTAAACTGCGTATCGTCGGTTCCACAAACGGTCATGTTCTTGTTTGGCAGAAGCAAACCGATGGTGCACCTGTACACTACGCCCTTGACTATGATATGTGTTTAGTTAAGGCCAGCGCAGCAGTCATCTTCGCCTGTACTTCATCGAATACTTATCATATGTGGCAAATCAATGCCAACGACAACGCCAATCCTGCAGTACGTCATCATACGTACATCAATGGCAACCTCACATGGAATGATGCCCAGTTCACACAATTTAAGAAGAGCGATATCGTGGGGCGCAAGCATCACTACCGCGTTGAAGTGGAGGACATGGTTATTCGTACTTTCGTTGACGATATTCTTGTTGATACCTATACCGACAATTCTGGTACCGCCGTTATGGGCGACATCGGAATGCGTGTTGACAACAATACAGGTGAAGAAGCGTATTACGACAACCTTGTCCTAACGGAATATGATGCTGATGGAACGGCTCATATTCGCCTCTCTGAGGACTTCGAAGGCCCCTCCTCGGAATTTTTCTATGATGCTGTGGTTGAGGAGTTTCAAGGTAGTAGAATGTGCCATGTGAAGTCTGCCTCCGGCGAGAAGAAGGTGATGCAGACTACCAGTGAAGGTATGCCTCAATTCCGTAAGACCTTTGCTGTCAGTAAGCGAGTTGCCTCAGCTATGCTCTTTACCAGCGGTCTGGGTGTTTACGACGTTTTTATGAACGGACAACGTGTAGGCCACGCACATCCCGACGGCAGTATCATATATGAGGAACTGAAACCTGGATGGACAGATTTTCGTTACCGTGTTTTTTACAGCACACATGATGTAACCTCCTTGCTTACTGAGGGCAAGAACGCTATAGGCGCAGTTGTCACTCCCGGTTGGTGGGCAGGAGCTGTGATGCACGGGGCCTATGGGTCGCCCAGTCTGGGCTTTCTTGCCAAATTGCTTATCCGCTATACCGATGGCACTGAGGATGTCATAGTCAGCGACCTCAGTTGGCTCTCATCTAAGGGCGGAGCTCTGAAGCTGGGCGACATCTACGATGGTGAAATCTACGATGCTCGGTTGGCTGCCAACTGGACTGCCGCGGACTATGATGACAGTCGATGGAATGCCGTGAGCGAGAATATGGAGTTCAAGGGCGAGATTGACGCCTTCACTGGAGGCTACGTCAAGACTTTGCCTGAGCTGGTGCAGAAGGTGAAAACCGCCACCATACATGAAGGTGTTAAGAGCACCGGAACAGACTTTGGTATGGCTAATGTCGTCAGCACGAGCGAAGGTACAAATACCGTGACCGTCAAAAAAGGTCAGTCCGTGGTTTTCGATTTTGGACAAAACGTAGTTGGTTGGGTGAACTTCAAGGTGAAAGGCCGTGCCGGCAATCGCCTTAAGATGCGCTTTGTTGAGATGTTGAACGACACCGGCTCCCGCAGCCGCGGCAACGATGGCCCTGGCGGTACACCTTATCTCGCTAATCTTCGTTCTGCCAAGGCTTCGCTTTACTATACCTTATGCGGTGCCGATGAGGGTGAGAGCTACCACTCGTCCACAACCTTCTTCGGATTTCGCTATTGCGAGGTGACGCCTTCAGATGATGTCGAAATCCTTTCTATAGAAGCGCAGCCCGTCAGTTCCTCTACCGAAGCCCGCGGTTTCGTGGAAACCAGCAACGCATTGGTCAACCAACTCTTCTCGAATATCACTTGGGGACAGCGCGGCAATTTGCTCAGCGTACCAACAGACTGTCCGCAACGTGATGAGCGTCTGGGCTGGATGGCTGATACACAGGTGTTTACGTGCACTGGACTTTACAACGCTTTCATGGAATCATTCTACCGTAAATGGATGCAGGACGTGCGTGACGGACAGAACTCTCAGGGTGCCTATCCCGGTGTAGCTCCTGAGTGCTGGGGCACTCCATTCGGTCAGACTGTATGGGCCGATGCAGGAATTGTCGTTCCTTGGACTCTGTACGTTATGACCGGCAACAAAGATGTCATCAGTGAGAGCTATGACTCTATGGAGCGCTACATGAACTTCCTTTCCAAGCAGGCTTTCGACGGTTATCAGTACAACGGCGGTGGCCTTGAATGGGGAGATTGGCTCTCCTTTGTGAACACTGACACGCGCTATATTGCAGTGGCTTATTACGCTTACGTCACACAATTAATGGCAAAAATGAGCCGGGCACTTAGTGAGGGTGATGTCGATGCTTACGCTCAGAAAGCAGCGAAATATGACGAACTTTTCGAGAACATCAAAGCCGAGTTCCGCAAGCGATATATCACTCCATCAGTGCGCCAAACGACGCAGACTGCATTGCTTATGGCTCTTCAATTCAACTTGCTTGATGGCGACACGGAAATTGAAAATTTCAAGACACGTCTTACACGCAATATTCGTAGTAACGGCTACAAACTGAATACAGGTTTTGCAGGCACCCCTCTTTTAGGGCCTACTCTTTCTCGATATGGGCTCACCGACTACGCCTACGACCTGCTCCTTCAGCGCAACTGCCCGTCGTGGCTTTACAGTGTCGATCAGGGTGCTACCACTATTTGGGAACGCTGGAATAGCTACACCAAGGAGAGTGGATTCGGTGATCCTGGCATGAACAGCTTCAACCACTATGCTTATGGTGCCGTTGGCGAGTGGATGTATCGTTATATGTGTGGTATTCAATATGATGAGGAGCAGCCAGGCTTCAAACATATCATCCTGCAACCGCAGCCAGACCGCCGCGAGACGCTTCCTACCGGACAGGAACTCATCACCTCAGCCAGCGCTCGTCATCAGAGTTATTATGGTGATATTCTTTCAACTTGGCAGACCACAGATCATGATGGACTGACCTACGAATGCACGGTCCCTGCTAATACTACCGCTACGCTTTACCTGCCTGTAGGCAGTGAGCAGACGGCCGTGTATGAGAGCAACCGCGTGGCAGCCGATTCCGAGGGTGTGGAATATGTGGGTTATGAGGTTGGGTACCAGATATACCGCCTCGGCTCTGGCAACTACCGCTTCACTACTAGCCTGAAAGATGCCATCTCGCATGTCCCTGCCGATAACACTGCGCTTCCAGTCTACGACCTTTATGGCCGTCTAATCCGCAACGATAATGCATCAGTTCAAGGCTTGCGCGCTGGAATTTACATTTCCGGCGGCAAGAAAGTGATAACACATTAATACGTTCAAGATGCTGAAAAGTTTTCATACAGCAGGAGTCATAGAGGCCGGTTGCGATGAAGCCGGGCGTGGTTGCCTGGCAGGTCCTGTATTTGCCGCGGCCGTTGTGCTACCGCCAGATTTCCATAATGAGTTGCTCAATGATTCCAAACAGCTCTCGGAGAATCGTCGGTATGAGTTACGTGAAGTAATAGAACGCGAGGCTGTTGCTTGGGCTGTGGCCGAGTGCTCGGCTGAGGAGATAGACAAATGGAATATTTTGCGATGCTCTATTACAGCCATGCAGAGAGCTTTGGACCAGTTGATTTTGCGCCCGGAACATATTATTGTCGACGGCAACCGTTGGATACCTTACAAACATGATGGGCATGTCGTTCCGGCCGACACTGTCGTTAAAGGTGACGCCACTTTCATGTCTATTGCCGCAGCTTCTATTCTGGCAAAGACCTACCGTGACGACCGAATGAAGGTTCTTGCACAGGAGTTCCCTCAATATGGTTGGGACAAGAATATGGGTTACCCTTCCAAGGCTCACAGACAAGCCATCCGGCAGTATGGCCCTTCGCCTTACCACCGGATGACTTTCCGATTGCTGCCTGAGGAACAGCTTACTCTTTCATTTAACGATTAGCGTAAACGTTTTATTTAAAGAGACCATCTTACTTATAGTCTGCCCAGTCATCTGTGCGGAAGGGACCGACTGGAAGGCCTGAGACAGTCTTTAAGTCGCATGTCGGGTTGTCGGCCCAGGCATAGCGCACAGCAACGGGGTAGGGCACCTCAGGGCATTCAACAATGACGCGTTGCATGAATCGCTCGCCTTCAACATGCGCTTTGGCTACGTGCCAAACATGGTCTGGACCTGCTATGGTAAAGCCTTTGATATCAGCATTCTCTGCAAGTGCGTCACTACCTTGAACCGGACGGAATGAGAGCGTAGCCTTGCCGTCGCTAACTCGCATTTGGTAGTATTCAGGTGCTGCGCATGCCTCGTCGCGGCCGTAGGTGCGGTTTAGTGCAAGCAATGCCAATCTACGTCCCACCTCTTGTTTGTTCTTGGGGTGGATATCCATTGCCATACCAATGTCGATATTTACCATCATACCGACGCCGTCGAGTTGTGTCGCTTTGCGCTGGGCCTCACGAATGGCAGCCCATTCTGATTCAGGCTGAATATCCTTTTCCCATCTGTAATTGGCAATCTGGACAAAGTAGAAGGGTAGGGCCTTGGATTCCTGCTGTCCGAAGAACCCACGGCGACGCTCGCCCTGCTGAGGAGCGGGTTTGGGATAGGTTGCCACTTCAGCATTCTTGTTGAAACGTGCCTGCCAGTCAAGAATCATTCTCTGGAAGAGACTTTCGTATTGCACTGCACGGCCGACATTCGAGCAGCCTTGATACCAGATGAAACCACGAACAGGCATCGTAAGGAAGGGGGCAACCATAGCGTTATAGAGGTTGGCCGGGAACCATGCGTCATCGGGCCTCTTAGGTTCAACTTTGTCGGATAGGTTCTTCACGTTTTGTGCGTCAAGGCTCTTCTTCCATTTCCAGTCGCCGGCGAGCGGAATAGTGGTCTTGTCAGCTTCGATATTGAAGGCTGCCGCTTCAGCTGCAAAGCCTCCGTCGCCGCTGGTGTCGTAAATGCGCACTGTGATTACGTTGCGGCCGGCCTTTACGAGTTCTGCGGGCACGGTGTAGGAACGTTCACGGCTCCAGCCGGCAGTCATGCCTACCCGCTTGCCATTCCAATATGTTATGTCTTCATCATCGATAGGTCCAAGCTTCAGTTTGATAGCATGTCCAGCCATGTTAGACGGTATATCCACCACGCGGCGCATCCACACAATGCCATCGAAACTCTTGAGTGCATCTACATTATCCCAGTGGGCGGGCTGTGCCATTGTCAGCCAAGCGCTGTCGTCGAAGTCGGCAGCTCCCCAGGGAGCGTTGTCAATGTTTCCTTCGTTGAGTCCTTTGTCGTTGCCGTAGACCTCTTTCATCCATTCGGCACGTTCCTCATCGTATAATTTGTTGAATTTAGTTTCATCGAAGCCAGTGGCGAATACACGTTTCTCATGCTCCTCGAAACCAGTTACCTCTGCCAATGCTTCGTGGCTTGTCCAACTTTCAGCCGGTGTACCGCCCCACGAGCTGTTGACGACACCAACGGCAATACCAAGTTTCTGCGACACTTCGCGAGCGAAGAAATAAGCAGCAGCCGAGAATTCCTCTACCATCTTAGGCGAGCAAACGGCCCAACCCTGAGTGTGACCCCGGGGAACGTTGGTCTGTGGCGTGTGAGCAACTGCGCGATCCACTTGGAAAAGTCGCACGAGAGGGTGATTGGCATTGGCCACTTCTTGTTCCCAATTGTTGACCATACCCCAGCCCTTTACCGGCATTTCCATGTTCGATTGTCCGCTGCAGAACCAAACCTCACCGGCCATAACGTTGTCGAGCACCAGTTTCTTGCCATCGTCGAAGGTCAGTGTGTAAGGTCCTCCGGCGGCAGGCACACTGAGGTCGAAGGCAAAAGTGCCGTCCTGTTTGTCGGCTATGACCTTCATGGTTTGTTTGTCCCACGAGGTTGTTATTTTCACTGTCGCGCCTTTCTTGGCTTTAGCCGTCAGGTGCATGGTCGTGCGCTGCTGCAGAACCATATTACTTGACATCCACCCTGGCAGTGTCACTTCTGCGTTCATAGCAACAGCAGTGACCATAGTAGCCATTGTCATTAATAGCTTTTTCATTGGAAATATAGTTTGGTTAGTTTATAGTGTGTTATAGAAATAGGTAAGCCCCATCCCGTGTGGGAAGGGGCTTGCTGGTTATGCGCTTTTCTCTTCGTTCAGTTTAGCGATGATGGCAGCTTCAAGTTCTTCGGCCAGTTCGGGATTATCTTGAATCACCTTCTTCACAGCCTCGCGTCCTTGTCCTATTTTGGAGTCGTTGTAGCTGAACCAAGAACCGGATTTCTTAATGATTTCGTATTCCACACCGAGGTCCACAATCTCTCCACTCCTTGAAATACCTTCGCCGAACGATATTTCGAACTCGGCCTTGCGGAATGGCGGTGCCACTTTATTCTTCACTACTTTCACGCGAACTTGGTTGCCAACGATTTCGTCGCCGTCCTTAACGCTTGTCACACGTCGTATGTCAAGTCGTACGCTTGAGTAGAACTTGAGTGCGTTACCACCGGTTGTGGTCTCAGGGTTGCCGAACATTACGCCAATCTTCTCGCGCAACTGGTTGATGAAAATGCAACAGGTCTTCGTCTTGGAGATTGTGGCGGTAAGTTTGCGCAGGGCCTGGCTCATGAGTCGAGCCTGCAGGCCTACCTTATTGTCGCCCATATCCCCTTCTATTTCAGCCTTTGGGGTGAGCGCTGCCACAGAGTCAATGACCACAAGGTCCACGGCTGCCGAACTTATGAGCTGATCGGCAATGGCCAGAGCCTGTTCGCCATTGTCGGGTTGCGAGATCCACAAATCTTGCAGCTTAACACCAAGCTTCTGAGCGTAGGTGGGGTCGAATGCGTGCTCTGCATCAATGAAGGCAGCAATGCCTCCTGCTTTCTGCACCTCAGCTATGGCGTGAATGGTGAGCGTGGTCTTACCTGATGATTCGGGGCCGTAGATCTCAATGATGCGTCCGCGTGGGTAACCGCCTACGCCGAGTGCATAGTTGAGACCGATGCTGCCGGTAGGTATTACGTCGATTTTATCTGTCACTTGTTCTCCGAGGCGCATAATGCTGCCTTTGCCGAAGTCCTTCTCTATTTTAGCCATTGCCACCTGCAATGCTTGCAAGCGTGCCGCCCGTTCGTCTGCGGGCTTCTGTTCTTCTTTCTTTGCCATATAATTGTGATTAAGTTTAATGTTTAATGTAAAGCGCTTACAGCTCTAAATCCACATCGTGGAGTTCGTGCCAAGGCAACCCCTGTTTGTTAAGCTGTTCCATGAAGGGATCCGGGTCGAACTCCTCTACGTTGTGCACGCCCGGTTTCACCCATTTGCCGGTAAGGAACATCATGGCTCCTATCATGGCTGGCACACCGGTGGTATAGCTTACCCCCTGCATACCAGTCTCTTCGTAGGCTGCTCGGTGCGAGCAGTTGTTGTAGACGTAGTAAGTATGCTCTTTGCCGTCCTTGCCTATACCGCGTATGCGGCAACCGATTGATGTCTGGCCCTCATAGTTCTCGCCCAGGTCTTGGGGATTGGGCAGCACGGCCTTTAGGAACTGCAGAGGCACAATCTTCACTTTTGCTGTGCCGGTGCCGTCGGCCAGCGGAGCTTCATATTCAATCTCGTCGATACGGCTCATACCGATATTCTGAATGACCTCGAGATGCTTGAGGTACTGCTGTCCGAAAGTCATCCAGAAACGAGCACGTTTAATGGTCGGATAGTTGATGACGAGCGACTCTATCTCCTCGTGGTGCAACAGGTAGCTGTCGCGCGGACCTATTTCGGGATAAGTGAGGTCTTTGTGAATCTCCAGCGGCTCGGTCTCAACCCATTTGCCGTCCTCCCAATACAATCCCTTCTGCGTTATCTCGCGAATGTTGATTTCCGGGTTGAAGTTAGTGGCAAAGGCCTTGTGGTGGTCGCCGGCATTGCAGTCCACGATGTCCAGGTATTGTATCTCGTTGAAATGATGCTTGGCAGCATACGCCGTGTAAATGCTCGTCACGCCCGGGTCGAAGCCGCAACCAAGAATGGCTGTCAGGCCTGCCTGCTCAAATCTCTCGCGGTAAGCCCATTGCCATGAGTATTCGAAATGAGCCTCGTCCTTGGGCTCGTAGTTGGCGGTGTCGAGGTAGTTGCAGCCTGTAGCAAGGCAAGCCTCCATGATGGTGAGGTCCTGATAGGGTAGTGCCAGGTTTACGACGATGTCGGGCTTGTAGCTGTTTAGCAGCTCCACGAGTTCAGGCACGTTGTCGGCATCAACGCGCGCTGTTTTTATGCCTTTGTAGCCGGTTGCGCGCTCCACGTCGGCAGCCAGCTTATCGCATTTGGCCTTAGTGCGCGAAGCTATCATGATGTCGGTGAACACTTCGGGGTTTTGTGCAATCTTGTGTGCGGCTACGGTGGCAACGCCTCCTGCGCCGATGATAAGTACTTTTCCCATAATATTATAAGTTTGTCTTTTTGGTATATCAGTGCGTTTGCGGTGCGAAGTTACTAAAAATGCTTAGCCGTGACAAGAAAAAGAGGTTATTTTTTTAAAAATGATATTATCAAGCAGTCAAAAAGGCAGTAATTACGACTTTTTGGCTGCACATAATGAGCTTGCATAGCTTTTGCTGCATCACAAGTAAAGGCATTAATAATAAACTTAAAACACAATAATTATGACGTTTGAAAAATTTACAATTAAGGCCCAGGAGGCCATTCAGGAGGCTGTGCGTCAGGCTGAGAGCCGACGGCAGCAGGCCATAGAGCCAGAGCATCTGCTCGCGGCTCTGTTGAAGACTGGCGAACAGGTTGTGCAGTTCTTGCTGCGTAAGTTGGCTGTCAACGAACAGGCTGTTAGTCAGGCACTTGAGGCTCAACTGCAGAGCCTGCCGCGCGTTGAGGGTGGCGAACCCTACCTCGCGCGTGAAACAAATAATGTACTCGTGCGTGCGGAAGAACTTGCGGGCAAGCAGGGCGATGAGTTCGTAAGCTTGGAGATACTGCTGCTCGCCCTCGTGGGCGTCAACAGCACTGCCGCCAAGATTCTAAAGGATGCAGGCGTCACGGAGAAAGAACTGGCAGCTGCCATCCGTGAGTTGCGCGGTGGACAGCAGGTGAAGTCGCAGTCGAGCGAGGAGACTTACCAAAGCCTCTCGAAATATGCGCGCAATTTGATAGAGGAAGCGCGCGCAGGCAAGCTCGACCCTGTCATAGGGCGTGACGACGAGATACGTCGCGTGCTGCAAATCCTTTCGCGCCGTACTAAAAACAATCCTATCCTCATCGGCGAGCCGGGTACCGGTAAAACCGCTATTGTCGAGGGACTGGCTCATCGAATCCTGCGTGGCGACGTGCCTGAGAACCTGCGCGAGAAACAACTGTTCTCGCTCGACATGGGTGCGTTGATAGCCGGCGCTAAGTACAAGGGCGAGTTCGAGGAGCGACTGAAGAGCGTCATCAACGAGGTGGTCAAGGCCGATGGGCGTATCATCCTCTTTATCGATGAAATTCACACGCTCGTCGGGGCCGGCAAGAGCGAAGGCGCTATGGACGCTGCAAACATCCTTAAGCCTGCCTTGGCGCGTGGCGAGCTGCGTGCCATCGGTGCCACCACATTGGATGAGTACCAGAAATACTTCGAGAAGGACAAGGCCTTGGAGCGCCGCTTCCAAAGCGTGATGGTAGATGAGCCCGGCACGTTGGAAAGTATCTCCATCCTTCGTGGCCTGAAGGAGCGCTACGAGAATCATCACCGTGTGCGTATTCAGGACGATGCCATCATCGCCGCCGTGGAGCTCTCGCATCGTTACATCACAGACCGTTTCCTCCCAGACAAGGCCATTGACCTGATGGACGAGGCCGCCGCCAAGCTGCGTATGGAGCGCGATAGCGTGCCTGAGGAACTGGACGAGAAGTCGCGTCGTCTGAAGCAGTTGGAGATTGAGCGCGAGGCTATCAAGCGTGAAGGCGACAGCGCTAAACTGGATAAGCTCAACAAGGAGATTAGCGATTTGCAGGAGGAGGTGAACGCCTTCAACGCTAAGTGGGAAGGCGAGAAGGCCCTGCTCTCCAAGATTCAGCAGAATAAGCAGCAGATTGAACAGCTGAAGTTCGAGGCCGACCGTGCTGAACGCGAGGGCGACTATGGCCGAGTAGCCGAGATACGCTACGGCAGCCTGCAGGCACTTGAAGCTGAGATTCAGAAGATACAGGAGCAATTGCGCTCTGCCCAAGGCACCGAGGCGATGGTCAAGGAAGAAGTCACTGCCGACGACATCGCCGAGGTCGTCAGCCGCTGGACTGGCATTCCTGTGGCTAAGATGCTGACCTCCGAGCGTGAGAAACTGCTGCACCTCGAGGAGGAATTGCACAAGCGTGTGATCGGGCAGGACGAAGCCATTCGCGCAGTGGCTGATGCCGTACGCCGCTCGCGTGCAGGTCTGCAAGACCCGAAACGGCCTATCGGTTCGTTCATATTCCTTGGCACCACAGGCGTCGGCAAGACCGAACTGGCAAAAGCCCTGGCAGAGTTCCTCTTCGATGATGAGAGCATGATGACGCGTATAGATATGAGTGAGTATCAGGAGAAACACACCGTCAGCCGACTCATAGGCGCACCTCCGGGATATATCGGTTATGAGGAAGGCGGTCAGCTCACCGAAGCCGTGCGGCGCAAGCCATACTCCGTGGTACTCTTCGACGAGATTGAGAAGGCGCACCCCGATGTGTTCAACACCCTTCTGCAGGTCCTCGACGACGGCCGTCTCACCGACAACAAGGGCCGCACCGTCAACTTCAAGAACACCATCATCATCCTCACGTCAAACTTGGGCAGCGATTACATTAGGGAGAAACTGGCCCCCCTTAGCCCCCCGGAGAGGGGCGATGAGAGGACTGCAATTCCCCCCACCGGTGGTCTGCGAGAGAAGGTACTTGAAGAGGTGAAAGCCCATGTCCTCGACATGCTCAAGCGCACCATACGCCCTGAGTTCCTCAACCGTATTGACGAGACCATTATGTTTGAGCCGCTCACACAGAGCGAGATACGACAAGTGGTGCAGCTGCAGGTGACGGGCGTGCAGAAGATGCTTGGCGAGAATGGTATCACCCTCTCGCTTACCGATGCCGCCATCGACCTGCTCACTCGCGAGGGCTACGACCCCGAGTTCGGAGCACGGCCTGTGAAGCGCGCCATCCAGCGTCTGCTTTTGAACGACCTCTCGAAGGCCATCCTCGCTGGCACCGTCAGTCGCGACCACGAGATTCTCGTCGATGTCGAAGGCGACCATCTCACCTTTGGCACCTCGAAATCGTAACGTCTCAACATCGTAGCTCTTTAGTTCCGTAACCACATAATTCCGCGAAATCCATCGTTGCAAAGACAAGGATAACAGTCCTTTCTCATAAAACAACGATGGATTTTGCGGTTTTTGCGGTTTAATATGTCGATGTGTCGAGAATAATGATTATCTTTGCAGGCAAATATCTAATGAAACAAGGAAACTAAACCTCACGATTCATGTTGCGCGATGCACTCATAGGACAGACTGCCGTATGGCAACGATTGCTTGCCGACCTCGAGGCCAATCGTGTGCCGCACGCCCTTATGTTCTGTGGCCCTGCCGGTTCCGGCAAGTTGGCTTTGGCCTTGGCTTTTGCCGAGGCGCTGCTTTGCCAGCACCCTAACGAGGGCGGCGAGGCTTGCGGCCAGTGCGTATCGTGCAAGATGGCGGCCAAGCTCGAGCATCCCGACCTCCATTTCACGTTCCCCTTTGTGAAAGGTCAGCGCATCAAGAATGCCGAGGATTCCATTTCAGACCATTATATCAAGGAATGGCGCTCGCGCCTGCTGCAAAGCCCGTACTTCGACATCAACGACTGGCTCGAGGATATCGATGCCGGCAACTCGCAGGCTACCTACTATGTTGCTGAGGCGGACAACATTCAGCGCAAGCTGGCGCTCAAGAGCAACCAGGGCGGGCGCAAGGTGATGATAGTGTGGCTGCCCGAGAAGATGAACCAGGAGACCGCCAACAAACTGCTGAAGATATTCGAGGAGCCGCCTGCCGGCACACATTTCCTGATGGTGTCCGAAGAACCCGACTTGGTGCTGGGCACCATCTTGAGCCGCACCCAGCGCATCCTGCTGCCGCCGCTCAGCCGCGAGGAGTACAATCTGGCTCATCCTCAGCGCGACGAGCGTCTGTTCCTCGACATGTTCATCAAGCTCATGCGCCTCGGCTATCAGCGCAAGGTGAAGGACCTGCGCGAATGGGCTGACCAGCTTGCCGGCATGGGGCGCGAACAGCAGAAGAGCTTCCTGCAGTTCTGCCAGCGGCAGGTGCGCGAGAACTTCGTATATAATTTCCGTCTCAGCCAGCTCAACGACCAAACCGCCGACGAGGCAGCCTTTAGCCACAACTTCGCCCGCTTCGTCAATGAGCGCAATGTCATAGCACTTACCGACGAGCTTGCCAAAGCCGAAGAGGACATATCCCGCAACGTCAGCGCACGAATGGTGTTCTTCGACTTGGCCCTGAAGGTCATAGTGCTTTTGATTCAGTGATTACCCCCCCATCATACCTCGTTTAATGAATATGGACGAACAGCAAAATAAAACCACCACCGCTCCCGCACCCTCCTTCGAAGAGAAGAAGGGCGGGGTAGAGTCGGTCTTCTTCACCGACCGCGGCCTCTCGTACCTCGGCTGTCCGCGACAGAGCTGTCAGCTCAACGTGTACGACTACCTTGCCGATATCCCGGGCAACACCGACGTCACCGACCTCGTGGAAGTACAGTTCAAAAATACCCGCAAAGGTTTCTACCACAATTCCAACCACCTGCCCCTCGAGAAAGGCGACATCGTAGCCGTCGAGGCTTCGCCCGGCCACGATATCGGCACCGTCACGCTCACCGGCAAGCTCGTGTTGCTGCAGATGAAGCGCACGCCGCCCAAGAGCATGGACGATATAAAGCACGTCTATCGCAAGGCACGCCCGGTGGATATGGAGAAATTCCACGAGGCCAAAGCCCGCGAGCACGACACCATGATACGTTCGCGTCAGATAGCCAAGGAACTCGGGCTGGAGATGAAAATTGGCGACGTGGAATATCAGGGCGACGGCAATAAAGCCATCTTCTATTATATCGCCGACGGCCGCGTGGACTTCCGCCAACTCATCAAAGTGCTGGCAGACGTCTTCCATGTGCGCATAGAGATGAAGCAGATAGGTGCACGTCAGGAGGCAGGCCGCATAGGCGGTTTCGGTCCCTGCGGACGTGAGCTGTGCTGCACCACCTGGATGAAGAACTTCATCAGCGTCAGCACTACCGCTGCCCGCTTTCAGGACCTCAGCCTTAACCCGCAGAAGCTGGCAGGTCAGTGTGCCAAGCTCAAATGCTGCATGAACTACGAAGCCGACCAGTATGTCGAAGCCTCACAGCGCCTGCCCAGTCGCGAGGTACAACTCGAGACGCTCGACGGCACCTACTATTTCTTCAAGGCCGACATCCTCAGCGGACTCATCACCTATTCCACCGACCGGCGCATGGCGGCTAATCTGGAGACCATCACCGCAGCGCGCGCTCTTCAGGTGATAGCCATGAACAAGGAAGGCCGCAAGCCCGATTCACTCAGCGACCAAGCCCCGAAGGTGGAAACCAAGCCCCTCGACCTGGCCACTCAGGACGACCTCACGCGTTTCGACACCGCGCGTCGCAAGAAGAAAAAGAAAAAGCACTGATTCCCCCACGCATGCGTGTCCGTAGTATTCAAGTCCTGTCAGCGGCCCTTGCCCTCGTGGCAACCGTCGCCTGTGGTGGCCGCAAGCCCATGCCTGCGCTCACCTATTATCAGTTTCAGCCTGTCGACCCGCATGCATGGCGGCTGACCGACACCCTGCGTTTTCGTCCCGACACCGCCACCCTTGCCCCTAATGCCCAGCTCAGCCTGAGCCTCCGCCTCGGGCAGCAGTTTGCCTATCGCGACCTGTGGCTGGTGTGCGAGCAGCGCAGCGACAGCCTTCAACGTCCCCACCGCGACACCGTTCATTTCATCGTTGCCAATGCCCGCGGTCGTTGGCACACAACCGGCGTCGTACTTCACGAAGCCGAGAAACCCGTTCGCACCGTTAATCTCCAAGAACAAGAATCCCCCGAATTCCTCGTCTATCACATTATGAACGAGCAAGAGATAAAAGGGGTTTATGACATAGGACTTCGGCTGGAGCCATCAGCGTCCAAGGGCAACGAATAGGTATTATCCCACTCGCTTCGCGAGCTAACACATTTACAAATTAACACATTAACGTTAAGGTTAAGGTCAACGTCAAAAATTGGGCGTAATATAGCATTTGGCACAAAGCCCCAGAGGGGCGTGGGAGTTTAGGCAGGGTGTGGAGTGAGCGAAGCGAACGGAACCCCTGTATCATTTCAGGAGGTATATAAAGTGCCGTAGGTACGCAGGAGCAAACTCAATTATTCCGTCGTACCTACGGCACTCTATATACTATGCTATAGGAACAGGGGTTCCGCTACGCTCCACACCCTGTCTAAGTTCCAACCACCCCTACGGGGTTTGCATGTCAACTTCTATATCGAAAAAAATGGCAATAATATAGGAATTGGCCCCAACGCCGGGGCACTGCTTGCTGCCCCGTTGGGGCACTTTAACCCTTATTTCCCAAGTATCACATTCACTAGCGCCGTTACGTCGGCAATGGTGATGCTGCCGTCTGTGTTGACGTCGGCAGCTTCATGATCATACTGATAAGGTTCGGTGTTGTCCTTGCCCAAGATGATATTCACGAGGGCAGTGACGTCGGCAATGGTGATAGAACCATCCTTATTCACATCGCCTGTGACGGTGATAATGGGCGTTACGACCTTGCGGTAGATAGAGGGGTAGGTTGTACCGCTTGTGGTTGAAGGACCTGTATAACAGGAGAAGAGGGGTGAGCTGTTGCTCTTATTTGGGTTGTAGAGCAGCATGTTGTGATTGAAAGAACCCTGGAACGTGATGGTTGCCGCTCCGTCGGCTATCTCTATTGTCGCCTCGGCATTGTCGTCGGCAGTTTCCTCTGTCCTTAAATAGTTTTTTTCGCTGCTGGCGGCATAAAGATAGCCGTTGCCTACGTTGAAGAGGAAGTTGGTGCCGTTCTGTTCGAGCGTAATTATCTGAACATCGGCACCCGGTGTCAGCGTGCCGTCGGCGTTGACTGTTACCTCGGCTGCCGCGCGGTTGTTGGTGTTCTGTGCGGTGCCTAAGGCCAACTGCACCTCATCGTTGACGTAAGCTATCAGCACCTCATCGCCATCGGCGAGGGTGGCGGCGTCTGCAACGAGCTCGTAGCGGTCGCTGTCAACGATGGGCGTTGTGCCTTCGGGGCGGCTGAGGCTGATGAGGTAGTTGTTCGACGAGAACTCGCGGGTGGTTTGATGATAGAGTGTGAGAATGCCGTAAACGACCACCGTGTCTCCAACCTGCAGCTGATCTGTTGCCGTGAACGAAGCATGATTCAGATACTTGCCGCGATAAACGTAGAGTTGTTCGTCGGCGGTGCCATCGTCGGAGATATGATACGTGGCGTTGCCGTATTCTGTGCTAATCTCGGTGATGTTGGAAACGATGCCCTTGACATATACTGAGTCGGAAGGCAGCTCATCGTTGTCGAACAGTTCCAACGCCTCTGCCACGGTGTAGGGATTGTCGGCAGAGTTCTCGTCGCCGGTGGCTTCGGCCTTCACGGTGAGGGTATATGCAGCGGAACCGCTGTTGTATTCGTCGTTGCCGGCGAAGGTGGCTGTGATGGTGGTGGTGCCGGTAGCTGCTATCGTCACCTCACCTGTTGCGGCGTCAACAGTAGCCACCGAGGGCTTGCTGCTGGTATAGGTCACTGCGAGACCTTCGGGTGTTGTGGTGAGCGTGGGCTCCGTGAACTCCTCGCCCAGAGTCACCGTTGCCGTTGCAGGGCTGAATGCAAGGGTGACGTCCTGCTTCACTACGCCGTCGGTCTTGCGGTAGATTTGCGGAAGAGTTTTGACGGGAGAGCCCTCAGCATAGCATGAGAAGATGGGGTCTTGACTATTGACATTATAACGGAGATGATTGCGAGAGTTTGAGCCTTGGAATACTATGGTGGCATCACCATTGCTGGCTATAGTAATATTTGCCTCGGCATTGGCGTCGGCTTCGTTTTCTACTTTTAAATGGTTGGCAGTACTGCTGGCCGCATAGAGATAGCCGTTGCTGATTTTGAGCAGGAAGTAGTTGCCGCTTTCTTCCAGAGTGACGACTTTGGCATCGTCGCCGGGAGTGAGGGTGCCGTCGCTGTTGAGCGTAACCTCAACGGCCGAACGGTTATTCCCTGCTGATCCGTGTGCAGCACCTAACGCCCTGTGTACATCTCCATTAACGTAAGCAATCAGCACCTCGTCGCCAGCAGCCAGCGTAGAGGCATCGGTTACCATTTCATATCGGTCGCCCTCGCCGCCCGTTTCGCCGCCATCCTCGGTGGCTGTGGCTGTGAGAGTCACCGTAGCCGTTTCGGCGCCAGTGCTTGTCAGCGTCACGGTGCCGGTGAAGGTGCCGGCGGCCGTCGGGGTGAAGGTCACCTGCACGGTGGCTTCCTGATGCGATTTGTCGATTGTTGTTGCAGACAGGCTGAATACGTCGTCGGCATCGGTCAGCGTCAGGGTGATATCCTCGGTCAGGTTCTCGCTCAGCACGTTCAGGTCCACGGTCTGCTGGGCTCCCACCTTGGCGGTGAAGTTCAATGTCTCGTCTGCCACGATGACGGGTGTGGGCTGCGAAGGTGTGGCGCTGCTGTCCTCGATGTAGAGGTTGGCCTGTATCATCGCTGTCGTGGGGTTGCTGGTATATGTGGTGAAACGCGGACTGCTGACATTGTAGAGTATGGTGCCGTAGTCGCCGAAGGTCATCGTGACGCCGGCAGTGCCGTCGTTGAGCGACCACGCCTGCTCTTCGCTGTCGTAGGCCACTTTCTTGGCTGCCGTGGCATAGAGATATTCTTCGGTATCCTCGTTCATGAAGGTCCAACCGTCGTCGGTCTGCTCCAGCACAAACACCGCTACGCCGCTGCCTATGGTGATGACATCGTTGTCGACGACGACCGTCTCTGAACTCATGATATTCTTGCTGATGGAACCCGCTGCCCTCGCCTTGCTGCCGCAGGCAATGATATAGCGCATGCCGGGCTCAAGGTCGTCTGTCGACTCCACGAGCCTGAATGTCGTAGTGTTCGGGTCGCTCGTGCTGGCGCCGATGGTATACTTGGCGCTGGCTACCTTGCTCTCCTCACCGTCGGCCACGGCCATGGCCTTCACCACGGTTGTCTCGCTGATGGTGATGGGGGCTGTGAAAACGGTGCTTGATGTTGAGGGCGCTGAGCCGTCGGTGGTGTAGTATATCGTAGCACCTTCTGTTGCGCAACTGATGCTCACCGTCTGCGCCTCGGCATAGCGGCCGGCCTTGGGCGAGAACGTAGGTGTTGCCACATTACTTGCCGCGCGGAACTTGAATGACACGGTGCCGTCGGCATTCTGCGTGATGTTTTCGACTGACGATTCTAAGTAGTTGGTGCCGCCTGCGTTCTTGTTGAAGAGCTTGGCGGCGGGTGTGGTGGATTCACCAAAAGCATTTACCGAGCCGTAGGGGAAGGGGTCGTTGGCCATGCCCTCTTCGGTGTAGTACTTTACCCCATCGTAGGTGGTGTACTGGTATTTATTGTCGGCCGCTATCCATGTCATGCGCTGGTGCGACGGGGTGTCGTTGGGCGTGTTGCTGCTCCAGGCGGAAGCGCTGTAGTCCACGTGCAGAATCAGCAGACCTTCGCCTGGCAGGCTCTGGTCCCATCCTTTCTTCTGACGGTTCTCGAGCAAGAAGTATTCGTTGCTGTTGCCGCTGTTGTAAATAATATATGTGTTGCTGCCGTTGTCTTGCAGTGCCTTCATGTTGTCGACCTGCGTGGTGGACGTCAGCTCTATGGGTTCCTTCCATCCTGCCACCCATCGTTCGTAGCTGGTGAAGCCTGCCGGCTGGTAGCCGTCGTCGTTGTAGGAACCGCTGTCCATGAGGTCCCAGTAGCCCATGCCCTGACCGCCGGAGTAGTCGGTGTCGTAGAAATCAGGATAGCCCAGGCAGTGGCTGAACTCATGGCACATGGTGCCGATGCCTGCCACGGAGCCCGTTGAGCCGTTGAGCTCGCCGCCGCAGGCGTAGGTGTTTATTGTCACGCCGTCCAGCGTCTGTGCTCCGCTGCCGTCGCCATAAGTGGCAGCCGACGACAATTCCCATTCGTGCGGCCATATAGTGTTGGCGGCGCCGCCGTCGGCTTCGCCCTTGCCGGCATACACTACATACACCTGTTCCACCTCGCCGTCGCCGTCCCAGTCGTAGTTGGCATAGTTCACCTGACTGTCAGCCAGTTTCAATGCCTCAATAACCATCGTGGCCGGATATTTGTCGTTGCCGCTGCTGTCGTTGCTGCCGTAGTAGGAACTGCTGTTCGCCACCTCTACGGGGCCTACTACGTCGAATGTCAGTTCAAACTGGCCTTCGCTCTGCGCATAGAAATAGTCGCGCATGGAGCCCTTGAAGTCGCCGCTGCTGAAATTCTCCTCGTTGGCAATGCGCTGAAACAAAGCATTGTCATTGCCTGCTGCAAATGACTGGCCTTTGAAGTTCACCAGAATTATCAATCCCTTCTTCTTACCGGTGATGCTGCCTACGCCCCCTATGCGGCGGGGAACCATGCGACGCATGCGGCGCTCGTTGGACGCAGCCCTCTTAGCTTGGGCTTTCTCCTTAACCTCGTCGGCATTGATGCTTTGGTAAGTTGTAGCGCCATCGATGGCCTGATAGGCTTTGCCGTCGGCCGCCAACCAGAAGTGTCCGTGTTCGTCGCCCACGAGTGTGGCTGTCACGCGCGAGCCGTCGGTAAGTACCAGTTCCTTCGTCACTCCACGCTTGGCAGGCACAGCCATGGCGCTCATCGTCATGCCAAAGAGTGCAATCAGACACGTAAAAGAATAGATAAAAAGTTTCTTGCAGTTCATAAGGTTTATGTTACGGGTTGCGCCCGCAGATATTATTGATTGTTTTTGTTCCAGTTTATTGGCAAAGCGGCTGCAAAGTTAATAAAAAGATTGTTGTGGAAAGCCCGTTGTCAAAAGTTTTTTCACACATCGAGAGAAAAGAGTCCTTAAGTGCTACAATAAAATCATTATCTTACTATTCCTGTCATGAAAAAGGTTTCTAACTGCTATATCAAAAAAATGGTGATTATATACTATTTGACCCCAGCGCCCCAACGGGGCAGCAAGCAGTGCCCCTCCGTCGCCAGAACTCCTTTGGCAACGGAGAGACACTGCTCATTGGCCTTTCTTCAAGTGTGAAGCGTCCCTTTGGGCCGAGCGCAGGCCGCTCAATCCTTTACTCGCCTTGATGGTGACCACTCCCTCCCTAAAAGGTAGCGAAGGAACCAGGCGATTGACTAAATGTCAATCGACCATGAGCGGCCGAAGCAGACCTCTTATGAGGAGGGTGGACAGCGGGGGGCTTTACTTCCCCAGTATCACATTCACCAACGCCGTCACGTCAGCTATGGTGATGCTGCCGTCCTGGTTCACGTCGGCAGCCAGGTGATCGTACTGATATGGTTCGGTGTTGTCCTTGCCCAAGATGATGTTCACGAGGGCTGTGACGTCGGCAATGGTGATGCTGCCGTCGCGGTTCACGTCGCCAATGAGGCCGCCGGACTTCATGACTTTGAAGGTGACCACTACCGGACGGTGGTCGCCGAGGGGCTTGGTGTTGCCGTCGTGGTCTACGCTGTCGTAGGTGTAGTCCTGCTCGATGCGGAAACTCTGGGGCACGAGTTGAAGGGTGTTGCCTACCCATGGGTTCACGTAAATGACCTTGTCCACTACCTCGTAGTTAGCGTAGTTGCCTGGGTCGCTCTGGTCGGTCAGGTCGCCCATGTCGGTGGTGGGCTGCTTGCCGTCGCGGCAGAGCTCCACCCATACGTCGGTGGCGGTGAGGCTCTTGCTGAGTCGTGCGGAGAAGTTGGAGGCGATGTCCTCGCGTGTCCAACGGCTGTTGGTGTCGCCCAGGATGAGCTTGGGGCGCGAGGAGTCGGTGGCGTTGACGGCCTCGGCGAGCTGTCGCCACTGCGCCTCGCGCGAGGCTGTGGCATCGCCGGCGTCCATGTGGAGTATGAAGACGTCGATGACGGTGCCGTCGGCGAGTGTCAGGTCGTAATGGCGGTAGCCCTTCTTGACGTATTGGTTGCCTTCGGTGGCTTCCATGCTCTCCCACTGAGTCCAACTCTCCTTCGTGGCATCGCAGGTGCTGTTCTTCCACAGAAGGTTAAGGCCGTCGGTGTCGAAGCGGAAACCGTTTATCAGCATCTCAAGACTCAGACCATCGGCACTCAGCGTGGTGCGTATGGTGCCGCAGGAGTAGTTGTCCTTGAGCGATTCCATGAGCGAACCGTTGTAGTTGAAGTCCTCGCTGCAGCCTATGATGTCGTAACCCTTGGCGGCGAGGTACTGACTAATCTTCTTGGTGCCGTCGCTGCCGGGGCCGTCCTCGTTGAGGGTATACGTCAGAATCTTGTTGGGCAACCCGTCTACGTTCAGCGCCGCAGCTGTGAACTCGCTCTCCTGCATGGTGCGCGTCTTGCTGATGACGAGTGTGGCATCGTTGCGTGAGGTCTTGAAATAGCAGCGGCCGCGGGCGAGCGTCATCTCACGCTCTACGGGAGAGCTTACGACATCGCTGAGCGACTTGTCGCCTTCGGTGCTGTAGACCATGTCGGTGATATTGCCCGTTAGGCGGTACTCGGTGCGATAGTCGGCATCGTAGTAATACCACTGTTCGGGCTGGAGAATAGCCGTGGCGGTGTTTGGCAGAGGCAGTGCGGCGCCGTTGAGGGTGATGCCGTGGCAGATGAGGTGTAGGTCGTCGACCTTGAAGAAGGTCTGCGTCTCACCACCGTGCCCTTCCACCCACCACAAACCGGTGCTGCCAGCGGTTATCGTAAGCCGCCCGCCCTCGCCTACGGTGACGTCAACGGCTACAGGAATGCCTGTGGCGTCGTTCTGTCCGTCCACGGTGACCGTGGTGCCGTTGGCTGTGAGCGTCACGGTGCGTCCTTCCCATGTGCAGATCTGAGCACTGAGCGTGTAGTCGCCGCTGGGAAGGTCGATGGTCTGCGTGACGCCTAAATCGGGCGACCACCACTGATAAGCGTTGAGGAGGTAGCCGCCCTCCTTGCCCGTCATGCCATAGTCGCGGGCCTTGAACTCATCGTTGCCGTTCGGTTCTTTGTTCAAGAGCGTCCATCCTGTTTCATCACCAGTTTCGAACGAGGGATTGGTGATGAGCCACGTGGCATCAACGGGGTTGGTGGGTGAAGCCGCCAGCAGCTCACCGCGATGTGCTGAAATGTACATGGCCATGAGGTCGGCCTTGGCTATGCGGAACAGGCGGTAGTGGCCTGCGAGGTCGTCGTCGGTGTTCTTACGGTTGAGCGCCATAGGCTCGCCGTCCTCTACGCGGTTGTTCCATGGTCCGAGATATCCGCTTGCCCAGTTGCCGCTGGACATGGGATACTTGCCGCTCTCGAAAATCCAGTAGCCGTCGGCGAAGGAGGGGGTGAGGAAACTCCATTCGTCGATGCTCTTGTCCGTAAAAGTATTTACGAACATATAGCCGGCGTTGTCGTGCGTCTGGAATAGGTCGGCACTATAAACCGCGTTGCGCAGCCCTACGTACTGTCCGCTCTTCTCGATAGTGAAAAAGTTTGTGAGGTCGAGCGCAGGATCGTTGTCTGCCGATTTATAGCGCAACGCTTTCGACTCTACACTTGCCCAGTCCGGCTTGCTTTCATAGCTGCCAATGCCTACGATGAGGCTTGTGCTCTCTGCCGGAACGAGGATGTAAAAATCGTCGGCATTGCCTGTTATCCCGCTTAAAGCGGTTACCTCGGTGAAACCGCGGTCGGTGGTTAGGAACGTGGTGTAGTCCTGGGCGGCAGCCAAGGTGGCGCACAGGATGAAAGCGGTAAGGATAGATTTACGCATGAGGGGAACTGATAGTTTGAAAAATCTTGTCCGCAAATATAGTGTTTCCTTCCATATCTGCTGCTCACTACAATCATTTTTTTTACCATGACAGGTGTTTTTGCATTGGTGAGCATGGTTAAAACTTAAAAAACAACACAAGAGGGTGAACCAATGCGGCTCACCCTCTTGTTATCAATTTACTATTTAAGAATTTACAATTTACTATTTATGTACAATTTAATTATTTGGCAATTTAGCTTGAAGGATTTGCAAATAAATCCCATCATAAATAAATTGTAAATAGTAAATTGCTAAATTGTAAATAAATATCCGAAACTTGAGTCGTAGGATTATTCCTCGCGGCGTGGACGGTGCTCGCCACGTTCTCCACGTTCTCCGCGTTCGGGGCGTTCGCGACGCTCGCCACGCTCACCACGCTCGGGACGCTGGCGGGGCGGACGCTCGACATAACCTTCGGGCTTCGGGATGAGCACGCGGTGCGAGAGCTTGAACTTACCTGTCTTCGGGTCGATGTCCAGGAGCTTAACGGTCAGCTTGTCGCCTTCCTTAAGACCGGCTTCCTCGACGGTCTCGAGGCGCTTCCAGTCGATCTCGGAGATGTGGAGCAGACCGTCCTTGCCCGGCATGAACTCTACGAAGCAGCCGTAAGGCATGATGGAGCGGATGGTGCCTTCGTAGACCTCGCCCACTTCGGGCACGGCGACGATGGCACGGATCTTGGCCAATGCGGCGTTGATGCTCTCGGCATTGGGGCCGCTGACCTGCACCTTGCCCACACCGTCCTCTTCGTCGATGGTGATGGTGGCACCGGTATCTTCCTGCATGCCTTGGATAATCTTTCCGCCAGGGCCGATTACGGCACCGATGAACTCCTTCGGGATGATGAGCTGCTCGATGCGGGGGACGTGAGGCTTGAGCTCGGGACGCGGTTCGGGCATGCACTCGAGAATCTTGCCGAGGATGTGCTCGCGAGCCTGCTTGGCCTGCATGAGGGCCTTCTCAAGAATCTCGTAGCTGAGGCCGTCGCACTTGATATCCATCTGCGTTGCGGTGAGACCGTCCTTCGTACCAGTGGTCTTGAAGTCCATGTCACCGAGGTGGTCCTCGTCGCCGAGGATATCTGAGAGCACTGCATATTTCTCTTCACCGGGGTTCTTGATAAGACCCATAGCAATGCCGCTGACGGGCTTCTTGATGGGCACACCGGCGTCCATGAGGGCGAGGGTACCTGCGCAGACGGTAGCCATGGAGCTGGAACCGTTCGACTCGAGAATGTCGCTGACGACGCGGACGGTGTAGGGATAGTCTGCAGGAATCTGACCCTTCAAGGCGCGCCATGCAAGGTGGCCGTGACCAATCTCGCGACGGCCTACGCCGCGCTGTGCCTTAGCCTCGCCAGTGGAGAAGGGCGGGAAGTTGTAGTGGAGCAGGAAGCGCTGGTAGGAGCGGTCGAGGACATCGTCCACGAGCTTCTCGTCGAGCTTGGTGCCGAGGGTGACGGTGGAGAGAGACTGAGTCTCGCCACGCGTGAAGATGGAGCTTCCGTGAGGACCGGGCAGGGGACTGACCTCGCACCAGATGGGGCGAATGTCGGTGGTGCCGCGACCGTCGAGACGGATTCCTTCGTCGAGAATGCAACGGCGCATGGCGTCGCGCTCCACGTCGTGGTAGTAGCGGTCCACGAGGGCGTTCTTCTCTTCGAGCTCGGCAGCCTCCATGTCGGCATGAGCCTCAGCGTAGCGCACCTTGAAGTCCTCGCGAACTTTCTCGAAGGCTTCGGCACGGGCGTGCTTCTCGAGAGCCTGCTTGGTGATGTCGTAAGCGGGCTGGTAGCACTCCTTGTTGACCTGCTCGCGCAGCTCCTCGTCGTTGACCTCGTGGCAGTATTCGCGCTTGACGTCCTTGCCGAGTTCCTTGCTGAGCTCCTTCTGCAGGCGGCACATGGGCTTGATGGCTTCGTGGGCGACCTTGAGGGCCTGGAGCAGATCCTGCTCGCTGACCTCCTTCATCTCGCCTTCCACCATCATGATATTCTCTTCGGTGGCACCGACCATGATGTCCATGTCGGCGTCCTTCATCTGTTCGAAGGTGGGATCAACGATGTATTCGCCGTTGAGACGGATTACGCGCACTTCGGAGATAGGACCCTCGAAGGGGATGTCGGAGCAGCTGAGGGCTGCTGATGCGGCGAAGCCGGCCAATGCGTCGGGCATGTCCACGCCGTCGGCAGAATACAGATTGACATTTACATACACCTCAGCGTGGTAGTTGCTGGGGAAGAGGGGACGGAGCGCACGGTCGACGAGGCGACAGGTGAGGATTTCGTCGTCATTAGCCTTGCCTTCGCGCTTCGTGAAGCCGCCGGGAAAACGGCCGGCAGCCGAATATTTCTCGCGATACTCTACTTGAAGGGGCATGAAATCAGTTCCGGGGACGGCATCCTGGGCGGCACAAACTGTGGCCAGAAGCATCGTGTTCCCCATGCGGAGCATAACGGCTCCGTCAGCTTGCTTGGCAAGCTTGCCAGTCTCGATGGAAATCTCGCGGCCATCGGGCAACTGGACTGTCTTGGTGATTACGTTCATCTTTAAGATTTTACTGTTTTGACTTAAACATCTATTTTTTCGGTATAACGATATTGCATGATAGCGGTATAACGAGCTTTGCTTTGAGCGTTTTCGGCGCATGCTTGCCCAAAATCCGCGCAAAGGTACGAATTAAAGTTTAAAGTTTAAAGTTTAAGGTTTAAAGATTTTCCCTTAGGGCTGAAAAAGGCCCGTTTTTATGTTTTTTTAAGTATTCGGCCCTACTTTATCACCGGCTTCAACTCGTCGGGCGAATCGTTGGTGAACATATTCACAGCCGGGGCATCGTGGATGAAGAGGTTGCGGAGGGCATCGGCCGTGAGGTCGAGTTCGGGCTGGAAATCTGACGAGAGCATATAGCTGATGATGCTGGAGCGAAGCTGGCGCGCTACGATGCGGTGGTCGAGGTCCGATGTGAGGTCGAAGGTGGTCAGTATGAGTCGTCCGCTTAGAACACGCGCCTCAAGTAGCATTGCCAGTCGGCGGCTGAGGTGCCACGTGTCGATAGGTTGCACGATAGGCATATAACTGGCTGGGAATTCAGCGAGGTTTATGCATTGTGCGCGGTTGGTGAGCTCCCACCATTGCAAGTCCTGCCATTCATCGGTGGGGAAAAGGCGGAAGATGGGATGATTCTTTTGAATGTAAGCTCCGGTGGTGTGAGGGGGTTTCATCTTGAACCAAGAGGTGTTCCAGAACACAGGCAGGAACCGATGCACTACGTCGGCGCCGTAGCGGATACGGCCACCTGCACACAGTAGGACGTCGTGACCGCCCTTCAACTGCTCTAATGCAGAATCAACGGAGGCCGTTATGAACAACCCCTCATCTTCAACCTTTTCTCTTTTCCCTTTATTCTTTAACCTCTGCTCTCCATTCTTTAACCTCTGCTCTCCAATAGCCTTTTCTCTCCCGTCATGCGGATAAACCCAGAAGTTCCAGTGGTTTCGGCCTTTGTCGGCCGCGGTTATCGTCAGTGAGAGTTTTGCAGCCTGTGATACAGAACTGGGCATGAAGGTGATGTCGCTGCCTGGCGTCACAGAGCCTTCCTGCAGCACTGCATCGTCGAGGGAAATGGTGTAATGCAGCGTGGTGATAGGGTAGGCAAGTGGGTTGTAGAGCTGCGTACCTATGGTTATAGTGTCGCACTGCTCGAAGGTGAACCGTGGGAAGCGCGCTAATGGCACCACCTCTGAGCAGAACTCACGCCAGTCGGCGGCGGTGCAGTAGCCTTTCTCGCGCCAGTGCACGTTGAGCACGCCCACGAGAGCCGTGCCTTGGCCACTGTAGTCGTTGAGGCTTAGCAGTTGAAAACCAGCGTAGTGCGGTGTTCGCAGATGACGCTCTATTTCGTATTTGTAAGCCAATGTCTGAAGGCGCCCGCTGGCATAGAGGAAACGTTGTGCCATCTCCGCCATGCCGTTCTTGGCCAATAGGTCATGGAATATCTCGAAGTTCTTTGCCTTGTAGGCGCCGGTGTATTGCGGAATCTCACGGAAATCAGGGAAGGCGCACCACTGACCTTGTTCATGACTGATTAACGGACCGGTTCCTTCACCGTCCCTGGCGGCGAGATAGTTTCTTGGGTTGGCTATTTGTTGGCTGAAATCATCGTCGCTCGAGGGCCGCCGTTGGTTCCATTCCAGACCGCGTGCTCCGCCTTTTACATGGTATTCGGAACCTTTGTCCCATTGCCAGCCTCCGCCCACACTGGCTGTGCAGTATAGACGCGAAGGGTCGTAAGCGCGCATCTCTTTGACGAATGCCTCGCCCCATTCCACCCAGCGGCCGGCAGGCTCGTTGCCTGCAGCAAGCATCACCAGCGATGGGTGAGCGCCGTAAGCGTCGATGATGCGTTTGCATTCGTTCACGAGGAACGTGTCGATGGGCATGCCGGCGCCCAGTTTTACGCCGTGGTTAGGCCATGAGGGACCTTCGGGTTGTAGGTAGAAGCCCAACCTGTCGGCTGCCACAAAGGCGGCCTCGGGCGGGCAGTAGCTATGGAAGCGCATATGGTTGAGGCCGTATTCCTTGCATTTGCTGAATATTCGCTCCCACGAAGCGGTGTCGGTAGGCGGAAAGCCCGTTTCGGGGAAACAGCAGTTCTCCACTGTGCCGCGTAGGTGCAAGGGCCGTCCGTTGAGCATAATCTCGCGTCCGCTGATGCTTGCCTGTCGGAAACCGAACGTCAGTTTCACCGGTGTGCCGTGGTAACTGACGGTGGCGGTATAGAGCTGTGGCCTCTGCTCATTCCATGGCTTGGCGTTAGGCACGTGAACATCGTAGGTCTGTTCGTTCACCATTATATGTACCATGCCTGAAGCGAGGTCGGTGGTCACGCGGCGACGCCAGATGAGAGGCTCTGCGCGCAGCTCTATGCGCCCGGCCAGTCCGTTCCAGTTGCCTTGTGTCTGGTCTGTCACACTGTGTGAGTCCTGACCTACGCACACGTTTTCAATGCCGTTGTACACGGCTATGGCTAATGTGTTCTCCTTGCCGGCTTTGATGAAGGCAGAGATATCGTACTGATGCGGAGCGCTGAGCGACATCTGATGTCCCACACGATGGCCGTTGACGTATACGGTCGTCTCGATATGTGGTCGTTCAAGATAAAGCGTCACGGGCCGTCCGCGCCACGAGCGTGGCAGGTTTACAGAACGCACATACCATGCCATGCCCACGTAGTGCTTCCCTGGCGTGAGGAAGAACGGCAGTTTCACCTGGCCGGCGCGACGGTAGGGCTCCATAAACGGGTTGTGGTAGTAGCTCGAGTCGTAGAGCGAGCCCGTCCAAGGCGTACGTACGTCTATATCGTTGCCAAGGCCGTTGGTGAGCATGGAGCCGGGCAATGTTATCTTGCCCGTGATAATATCAGGGTTTCGCCACCAGCCTTCGGTGGCGCCGACGTTGGCTGGGTCTATGGTAAACCGCCACTCCCCAGCAAGCGAGATAATATCAGATGCAGAAGCAAGAACGGACGAAAAGAAGATGTAAAGGATAAATAACGACGACAAACGTTTCATAACCATAGGCCTTAACAATGAAATAATACTTGCAACAAAGGTAATTGTTTTTGCACACGTTGGGCTTAACAATGAAGAAAAATAAGGCTTGAGAAAACTTTTTTGGGAAAAACGCTTGTCGGAACGCAAAAAAGCATTACCTTTGCACCCGCGTTCGAGAAAAACGGACGAGAAAACGATGGCGGGATAGCTCAGCTGGTTAGAGCGCATGATTCATAATCATGAGGTCCTCGGTTCAATCCCGAGTCCCGCTACGTAAAAGGGCTAAGAAAAAACGCGGAGGCGCAGAGAGATATCTCAGCACTTCCGCGTTTTTGACTTTATATGTATTTAGAATTCATTTACCAAATACTAACTAATATGACACGTCACAGGCACAGTTTCCAAACATCTGCCTCCTTGCTGCGACAGCTTTTCACAATAGCACTGCTGGCAGTGGCTGGCGTCGCTTACAGTCAGGCGCGTACCAGCCAACTCTTTAACTTCGACTGGCGATTCCACGCCGGCGACATAGAAGGAGCCGAAGCCGTGGACTTCGACGACAGCGGCTGGCGCCACGTTGACCTGCCGCACGATTTCCAGATAGAGCAACCATGGGTATCGCCGTCGGCCAACGAACGGCCCGACAACTCTGACCCCGGAGCCAACATTCGCAGTCTGCTATCGTCGCGTGGCTTCAAGGAGATGGGCATAGGCTGGTATCGCAAGACCTTCAAGCCAGATGAGTCTTGGCGCGGCCGCCGCGTACTCATCGACTTCGAGGGCATTCTCTACGTGGGTGATGCATACCTCAACGGGCAGTTTATTGGCAAGACAGACTACGGCTACCTCGGTTTCGAGGCCGACGTGACGCGCCTCCTGCGGTGGGATGCCGACAATGTGCTGGCAGTACGTGCCGACACGCGTGCGCCGCTCAATAGCCGTTGGTACACCGGCGCCGGTATCTATCGCGACGTACACGTGGTGACTACAAATCCCATCATCTACTTCTCGCGTCATCCGCTGCGCCTGACCACCAACGGCCGCGACAGCGTGTTCATCAGTGCCGAAATGATGCTGTTCACACGAGACATTAGTAATTTACGCGTACGCACACGCGTTATGGACCGTCAAGGTAAGGTCGTGGCCGAGCAGACATCTGCCTCGCCTCTCAAGTCAAGCGGCAGGGCTGGCGAATACGAGCTTGAGCCGATACGTATCAATGACTGCCATCTGTGGAACGTTGATGATCCTTATCTCTACACGGCAGAAGTGGCAATAGTTGATGGCGACGGCAACGTAGTAGACGATGTCCGCCAGCGATTCGGCGTGCGCAAACTTGAGTTCTCGCCTGAGTTCGGCATGAAGCTCAATGGTAACAAGGTGATTCTCAAGGGTATTGCCAACCACCACACGCTAGGTGCTCTCGGTGCTGCAGCCTATCCCCGTGCTATAGAGAAACGCTTGCGTTTGCTGAAGGAATACGGATTCAATCATATACGCACCAGCCATAATCCGTATAGCGAGAGCCTTCTCGACCTATGCGACTCATTGGGCATCCTCGTAGTGGACGAGCTCTATGACAAATGGCTGACGCAGTACATAGGAGGACGAGTAGAGTGGACTGAGCAGTGGCAGCATGATATACCCGAATGGATTCGTCGCGACCGCAACCACCCTTGTGTCGTGTTCTGGAGCCTCGGCAACGAACTGCAGACGTATGCCAACCTGCCTTACGGCGACTGGGGCGTGACGCCTTATCGCATGCAGAAACCTTTGCTGCTGCGCTACGATGATACCCGACTCGTGACCGTGGCGATGCACCCCCGCGGCCGAAACCACCAGACCGATTCGCTGCCCGCACCTCTTGTCATGGAAACGGATATCGCTGCCTACAACTATCGTTATATGTATTTTCCCGGCGACGGCCGCCGCTTCCCCTGGATGATGTTCTACCAGAGCGAAGCTGCCATGACGGCCCTTGGCCCCAACTACTATGAGATGGACCTCGACAAGGTGATAGGCCTTGCATATTGGGGCGCTATCGACTACCTCGGCGAGAGCCAGGGCTGGCCCGCCAAAGGCTGGGCGCAAGGTGCTTTCTATATCGACTTGACGCCTAAACCCAACGCCTATCTGATGAAGAGCATCTTCACCGATGAGCCCACCGTGCACCTCTGCTTCCAGGGGCAGAGCCGCGAAATAGAGTGGAACGGCATCACGCAGCGCATACGGGAACTCACCGACCACTGGACGCGCACCGAAGGTGAGAAACTCAATCTCACCGTCTACACCAACGCCGACGAGGTGGAGGTGATTGTCAATGGTCGCTCGCTTGGGCGTAAGAACAACGACCGCAACAACCCCAAGACGCGCAACCAGATTCGGTGGAACGACGTGATGTATGAGCCTGGGTATATCGAGGCTATTGCCCGCACTGACGGGCGCGTTGTGGCACGACACCGCGAGGAAACGGCAGGTCAGGCCGTGGCTCTGCGCCTGACGGCCGACAAGGACTGGCGGGCTGATGGCATGGACCTGAACCACGTTGTCGTTGAGGCTGTGGACAAGCGCGGGCGCGTGGTGCCGACGGCTGCCATGGATGTTCATTTCGAGGTGAGCGGACCTGCATGTCTCGCTGCCGTGTCAAGTGGCGACCACTATAGCGACGAGCTGACCCAAACCGACCACCGCCGCCTCTTCCAAGGCAAGGCATTGGCAATCCTTCGTGCGGGCCAGCAGGCTGGCACTGTCACCCTTACTGCTACGGCCGATGGGCTGAAGGCTGCTAAACTGAAACTGATGCCCAGACAATAAATCGCGGGGCTCATTCGTTATTACTGAAGAACGATGAAGCGCGTCTTGTTCATATTGCTTGCTCTCGCGACTGCAACCATTGGGCTGCGGGCGCAGGAGTTACGTATCCAGAACCGACCGTTCCTCGACCAGCGTTTCCTGCACTACGGATTCTTCGTGGGCGTGAATATGATGGACTTGGAATTGAAGAACAATGGATATCTGGATCCGGAATCAGGCGAGCAGTGGTACAGTGATGTCGACAACTTCCAACCGGGCTTCACCGTAGGTGTGTTGGGCGAGTTGCGCCTGTCCAAATACCTTGGTCTGCGCATACAGCCTACCATCTATTTCGGACAGAAGCATATGTCTATGCACGAGCAGGTGAGCGGCCGCGACACTACGCAGAACCTCAAGTCGACGTATATCTCGGTGCCCGTGCTGCTTAAGGCGGCAGCTCCGCGCTACAACAATTTCCGTCCTTATGTCGTTGCAGGCGTGGCGCCGTCGGTCGACCTTACTACCAAGAAACACAATGCTTTCCTGACCGAGCGCTTCGACTGCTTTGTGGAACTGGGCATGGGTTGCGACATCTACCTGCCGTTCTTCAAACTCATTCCCGAGCTACGCTTCAGCTTTGGCTTGCGCGATATCATAGTGCACGACCGCGGCGACCTTATCGATGAGACGTTGCTGAAGTTCACCAAGGGCATTGACAGAGGCCGGGCCAAGATGGTTTCCCTCGTCTTCTATTTTGAATAAATGCATATATTTGGCAGCAAGCGCGGCATCCTCCATGGGTGCCGCGCTTGCTGTAGGTTGTGCAAAACTTGCCTTTACTTTACCATCGTCAGGCTTAGCGTGCCTATGAATCGGCCGTTCTTGCCCATTTGGTTGTCGATTACTGTTCGGCCATCGAGGTTGGTGAGTTGTTCCGGAGCCTGGAAATAGGTATGAGTGTGACCGCCTATCACTATATCTATATTACGCGTAGCGGGGATAAGTTCCTCGTCGCTGACGCCGGCAGCTTTCCACCCAAGGTGCGAAAGGCACACAACGAGGTCACAATGTTCTACGTTGCGCAAGTAATCAGCCACAGGTTGCACGGCGGCTATGGGGTCGGTGAAGCGAACGCCTTCGCACGTGTGAGCGGCTACCAGCCCTTCGAGCTGTGGCGACACGCCGAGAATACCTATCTTCAAACCGGCACGGCGTACTATGGTGTAAGGCTTGACGAGTCCCTCCACGGGAGTGCCAGTGAAGTCGTAGTTGCAGCATACTATTGGGAACTGTGCCTGACGGAAGATACGCGCCATATTGTCGAGGCCGAAGTCAAACTCATGATTGCCTATCGTGGCGGCATCGTAGCGCATGAGATTCATCAGCCCTACCTCTACGTCGCCATGGTAGAGGCTGTAGTAGGCCGAGCCTTGCGAGAAGTCGCCGGCATCGACGAGCAGCAGGTTGTCGGGGTTGTACTTCCTCAAGTCGCGAAGGAGTGCTGCACGGCGCAGGTAACCACCCTTGTCGGCATTGGCGGTGTCGGCCAGTAGCGGGCTGAGCGGCTCTATGCACGAATGGGTGTCATTGCTATGGACGATGAGCAACGTCTTCGTGGCGCTATACGGCTGATTCTGAATCCTTATCACTTGTTCGCTCTTGACATTGGCATCCTTGCTGCTGGCGGTGCTCTTTGCGTTCTGCGCAGCCGCATCTTCGTCCACTATCGTGATGCGTCCCTCAATCTTTGAAGTCGCCTTTTGTCCTTGCTGGTCTAGCGCGCGTAGGTGGCTCATCAGCAAGTCACTCATGAGTTCCTTGGAATCGATACGCTCTATGGCACGCTTGAAGGAATAGAACTTATCGTTGCCGTCGGCAAGGTAGTCGATAGTGGCAATGGTGTATATGCGCTCTGGTTCAATAGGCTTGCCGCCAAGCGTCGCGCTGCGCAACTGCCCGTCGTGCGTTATCTCAAGGTGTGCACTGCTCGACACGCCTTCGCCGCGCAGGGCGGCTATGTCATGGAAAAGAGCCGTAATATCAGAGCCCTTCATCTTCAGTATGGTGAAGAAATTGTCGAAGGGCGAGATGGCGAGGATATCGCCGCGACGGACCGTGCCCTCAGGCATGGCAGCTCTCAGACCGCCCATGTTGCATACGCCCAAGTCGGGCTTGTAGCCTTGGCGCTCGCCTACAGCCACCAATGCATCGGCAACCCAGTTGCTGAGCAGGCTCTCAGGACGTTTGGCGGCCATATACATAGCGCTCTGACCTATATATGGACTGCGCAGACTGTCAACGCCAGTGCGGAATCGGGTTATGAAAGCCTCTGCCTCTGCCAGGGGATTCACATCAAGGGCTTTGGTTACTTCCATGCGGTGTGGCTTCACGCTCTGCAGCACGTAGCCGCGACTCTTGCAGCCGAAACAGACAGCAGCGGCCACGATGAGTAGCGATGAACGCATTGCCACTGGTAACCATTTGGAAAAAATATTTCTATTCATGATGTGCATAAAACGGATCTATTAATTATTGTACAAACGTTAATGCCCGGAATTAACCGAGGAGCTATAGCTTTTCTTGTAGAGCGTAGCGGCTCCACGCTTCTTTGCCTGCAAAGATAGTAATTAAATCGTTTGCGCGAGAACAATTTGTGGAAAAAATAAAATGTTTTTCAAAATTGACTTCACACTTCACTCTAACTGCCTGAAAATCAATAACGGCTTATTTTTAGGCATGAAAACTGACACGAATCTTCATGTTTTCTTGGACACGAATTATTGTAATGAACATAATCTGGATCTGCCATACAAGCTGCTATGGTTCATGGCTCATGGTTCCTGCTGATTATGACAATTATGGTAATTCGTGTTCATCTCTCGTCGTGAGAGGACTAAAAAGAGGTAAAAACGTGGTTGTGAGCAAAAAAATGCAGCCGAGAGAAGAGATTTTTCTCGTTTCGTTTTTCTCATTTAACTTTTATGCTTACCTTTGCGCCCGCTTTCGGCACGGGTCGCTGTCAGGATGCAGAGTTCCCTGTTATGCCCGTGCTCGACCGACAACAACAATTTAACCCATTCATTAAAATGGCAGATTTAATCAAAATTGCTGAAGAAGCTTTTGCTACAGGCAAGACCTTCCCCAAGTTCAAGGCAGGCGACACCGTGACTGTAGCTTACAAAATTGTCGAGGGTAACAAGGAACGTATCCAGCTTTACCGCGGCGTAGTGATTAAGATTAGCGGACATCAGGAGCATCGTCGCTTCACCGTTCGCAAGATGAGCGGCACCGTGGGTGTGGAGCGTATCTTCCCCATTTCCAGCCCCAACATTGACAGCATCACCATCAACAAGGTTGGTAAGGTGCGTCGTGCAAAGCTTTATTACCTCCGTGGCCTCACGGGTAAGAAGGCCCGCATCGCCGAGAAGCGTACCGCTGTTCAGGCACAAGACTAAGACAGGTTAACACATTAACAAGTTAACAAGTTAACAAGTCAACAAGGGCAAGCCCGAAAGGTAAAACGCAGCAGCCCCGCTAAGCAATAGCTCAGCGGGGCTGTTTGTTTATTAACCTGTTAGCGTTATAACGTAATAACGTGACAACGTGATAACGCGATTACCTGTTTAGGGCAGGCTGATAGCGCCAGAGGGGCAAGCGTCAGCGCAAGTGCCGCATTCTGTGCACTCGTCGGGGTTGATGCTGTAGATGTCGCCTTCAGAGATGGCGCCAACGGGACATTCGTCGATGCAAGTGCCGCAAGCGACGCAGTCTTCACCAATTACATAAGCCATAGTTGTGTAAAGTTTAAAGATTGATGTTTAATGTTTAAAAGTCACTGGTTCGGGGGTCTACCTGGGCATATCATGCCCTTTCGACGGCGCGAAGGTAATCACTTTCGATGACCCGCGCAAGAAAATTCCTTGTTTTTTGACGTTTTTCTACCTAATTTTAGTGATTTGACCCAAGAAATCTCAACCTTTATTAAAAGTTTCACTTTTTCGGACGTTTTCTCAAATAAAAGGTTTAACTTTGCAGCCGAATTCTTTAAACATTATACATTAAACACTAAAAACTGCGGCAAAGCCGCGCCAAACACATGGCACAACAAGAAGACGTTTTCAAGAAGATTGTTTCGCATTGCAAGGAGTACGGGTTCGTGTTCCCCTCAAGTGATATCTACGATGGCCTCGGAGCCGTTTACGACTATGGTCAGAACGGCGTGGAGCTGAAGAACAATATCAAGCAGTACTGGTGGCAGTCGATGGTGCTGCTGCACCAAAACATCGTCGGAATCGACGCTGCCATCTTCATGCACCCCACTACATGGAAGGCCAGCGGACACGTGGACGCTTTCAACGATCCCCTCATCGACAACCGCGACTCGAAGAAGCGCTACCGCGCCGACGTCCTCATCGAGGATCAGATGGCGAAGTACGATGAGAAGATTGACAAGGAAGTGGCCAAGGCCAAGAAGCGCTTCGGCGAAGCCTTCGACGAGGCTCAGTTCCGCAGCACCAACGGCCGTGTGCTGGAACTCCAGCAGAAGCGCGACGCCCTGCATGAGCGTTTCCAGAAGGCCATGAACGCCAACGACCTCGACGAGCTCAAGCAGATCATCATCGACGAGGAAATCGTCTGCCCCATCAGCGGCACACGCAACTGGACCGACGTGCGTCAGTTCAACCTCATGTTCAAGACCGAGGTGGGCTCCACAGCCGAAGGCACATCCACTATCTACCTGCGCCCCGAAACGGCTCAGGGTATCTTCGTCAACTACCTCAACGTGCAGAAGACGGGTCGCATGAAGCTGCCCTTCGGTATCGCACAGATAGGTAAGGCTTTCCGCAACGAGATCGTAGCCCGTCAGTTCATCTTCCGTATGCGCGAGTTCGAGCAGATGGAAATGCAGTTCTTCGTGAAGCCCGGCACCGAGCTCGACTGGTTCCAGAAGTGGAAGCAGACGCGCATGGCTTGGCACCAGGCGCTTGGCTTCGGCGCCGAGAACTATCGTTTCCACGACCACGACAAGCTGGCTCACTACGCCAATGCCGCTACCGACATCGAGTTCCACATGCCTTTCGGTTTCAAGGAGGTGGAGGGTATCCACTCCCGCACCAACTTCGACCTCTCGCAGCATGCCAAGTACAGCGGCAAGAAGATCGAGTACTTCGACCCCGAGACCAACGAGAGCTACACCCCGTTCGTCATCGAAACCTCCATCGGTGTCGATCGCATGTTCCTCAGCGTCATGTGTCACAGCTACTGCGAGGAGCAGCTTGAGAATGGCGAGACGCGCGTAGTGCTGCGCCTGCCGGCCGCCCTGGCTCCCGTCAAGCTGGCTGTGCTGCCACTGGTGAAGAAGGACGGTCTGCCCGAAATCGCTCAGGACATCGTCAACGACCTCCGTTTCCACTTCAACTGCAAGTACGACGAGAAGGACACCATCGGCAAGCGCTACCGCCGCATGGACGCCATCGGTTGCCCCTACTGCGTTACCATCGACCACGACACGCTCGAGGACCACTGCGTCACCCTGCGCGACCGCGACACCATGGAGCAGCGCCGCGTGCCCATCGCCGATCTCCAGTCCATCATCGAGGACAAGGTCAGCATCACCAGCCTGCTGAAGAAGCTGCTGTAAAAAAAGTGAAAAATGAAAGAGTGAAAGTGAAAAATATATTTGACTTATAAATGTACAAAAGACGATGAAGACTCACGATAACATCAAGTTGCATGGTTTATCATACAAACCTGGAAAGTTACTTTTATTTTTCACTTTTCACTTATCACTTTTCATTTTATTCTCCTCCTGCTCCTCCGATACTGAGGACTATGATCCATACAGCAACTGGAAGAGCCGCAACGAGGCATGGTTCAAGCAGATAGCAGACTCCGCTCGCCACGGCGGCAGCGAATGGCTGAGCTATAAGTCGGTCCTCAAGAGCCCCAACTATCAGAGCGGCATCATGGCCGACAGCATTTTCGTGCATATCCTGCATCGTGGTGCAGGCACGTTCTCGCCGGCCTCCAGCGACACCGTCCGTATCAATTTCCGCGGCACGCTCATGCCCACAAAGGATGTCAGCGGCAACCCGCTCACTACGATATTCACGCAGACCTACTATCAGGACTTCGACCCCGCTACGGCTGCTCCGCAGAAAGCTTGTGTGTCTTCGTTCACAGCGGGCTTCGCCACAGCACTGCAGCACATGGTAGTTGGCGACGACTGGCTCGTGTACATCCCTGCCGACCTCTTCTATGGCAAGAATGCCAACGGCGTCATTCCTGCCTACAGCGCAGCCTGCTTCCGCATCAATTTGGTGGGCGTCTATCCTCTTGGCACACAGGTGCCTGAATGGAAATAGATAGCTTCCTGTCATAAATGCTTTTCCCACCGGTGACAAAAGCTTTTCCCACCGGTGGGAAACTGTTTTCCCACCAGTGGGAAACCTTAACACGACTGGTCGTATACTCATTTACGACCAGTCGTGTTTTTATCTTATCCCCAAGCTAATCAGCTTTCATCTCCGGCCTAATCGGCTTTCATCTCCGGCCTAATAGGCTTTCAACTGCGGCCTAATAGGCCCGGGGTGGGGCTTCTAGTCTTTTCCCAAGATGATATTCACCAGAGCCGTGACGTCGGCGATTGTTACGCTGCCGTCGTTGTTCACGTCGGCCACACCGCTGGCGGGTGTCTCACTCTTGCCGAGGATGATGTTGACGAGGGCTGTGACGTCGGCGATGGTTACGCTGCCGTCGTTGTTCACGTCGCCCACGACGAATTCCTCAAACTCAAACCAGTCAGTGTAGTCGATGGTATAGTAGCACGTCCAGTTCTTACCCTCCTTCAGATATTTCACCCGTTCCATGGAAATGGTGTTTCCCTCGGATGATGCCTTGCTGATGACGTATATCATGCCAGGTTCCGTCTCTTCGGAGCGGTCGGGCAGATTCGAGACCATCATCTTCATGGCCGTCTCGTTCAGCCGGTTGTTGTAGCAGGCGAGGAAACGCAACTGGTAGCAGTTGCTGGTTCGCAGGTCGGTGAGCAGGTTATTGTTGCAGAGGAGCGTCTTCAGATTCGTGTTCTTGGTCAGGCGGAGCTGTGTGAGTCGGTTATACGAGCAGTCCAGCCATTCCAGTCCGGTGAAGTATTCTATGCCTGTGAGGTCCTCGATGTCCCTCTGGTGGAGGTTCATTTGGGTTTTGTCCTGAGCCTCGGTATAGAGCAGGAAGCCATCGCCGTCGGGATCATAGTTTTCAGCGACGAAAGAGCGGAAGTTGTCATCGGGGAAGTTGGTGGTGTTGATCTCGATGCCTGCTTCGAATTGGTGGAAGGTGCCGTCGCCGGCTTGATACATCAGTTTCCATCCCTTCTGATAGGCAGCTGTGATGTGTTGTATGTCAGGCGTTACATTCCCCTCGTTGTTACTTCCCACATGAAAGATGAGTATGGTGTTTGTCGAGCCATCGCCTTCGGGAAGACTGCTGATCATGTTTGTGATACCCTCCGCAGTGAGTTGGTTTTCCATGATGTCGATGTTCTGCAGACCAGTCAATCCAGTAAAGTCGGCCGTTTCCAGGGCATTGCCATTGACATAGACCCTCTCCAAGGCGAAGAGGTGCGTGATGCCTGTGAGGTCGGTAACGCCTTGGTTGTTGAGCGAAAGGTCGGAGATGTCCTCCAACTCATCGTTTGTCAGCCACCAGTCACCGTCCTTGTCAATAGAGCTGCCATGCAGGTAGTTGCGGACAATCTCGTTAGGGAAGTTGGCAGCGTTGATGGCTATGCCATCACGTGGGCAGGAGATGGTGACTTGGCTGGTTGCAATGGTGTATGTGGAGCCTGAGCGTGTGCAGACATTGTGGTTGAAGAAGTAGCCGTCAACTAGGCGAGGTCTTGTGCCAGAGTTATCAGTAACCTCGATTGTGGTGTCTTCGGGTCGGACGAGCGCATGCAGATTGGCAACACTTGCTGTCGGGCCGTTGGCCAGTACCTTGGTATTGCTACCCTCCAGGGTGAGGGAGGCATGGTATGTGGTTACTTGGCCTACGCGCGGAACATAATCTTCAGTAGAGAGTCCAAAGATGCCGTAGCCCTCTGTTCCTGTATTTTGGGCATTCAAAATGGCGCCGCCGGTGACGAAGAGCGTGTCACCATTGAGACGAATGCTGCAGATGTTGGACTTTGCCGTAAGCCTGCCTGACCCCGTGATGGTGGTTTTCTTGCTGAGCAGGATGGCTTCATTGCCTATCACGTTAATCGTGTTGGTGCCGATGAGATTGATGGTCAGCCCGTCAATCTGACTCTTCAGACCGATGGCATCGACAATTGCGTTGCTAGTGATGGTGGCCCCGTTTAGCGTAAGTGTGTTGGTCTGTTCGTCGAAGGAGCCTGCACCCGATACGCCAGCAATGGCGGTGAGGTCACCGGCACTGTCAGAGGTTACTTGTGTGCCACGGAGCCATAGTTTGTAGGCAACGGTGCCGCCAGCATAGTCCTGCCACGAGTTGCCTGTGGTGGTGTACTGGGGGTTCCATCCCTTCGCCCTCAAGGCGCTGACTGTGGCAGGCGACATCTCGTTGCCCTCGGTGGCAAGGCCCTGATAGTAGGCACGCACGTTGCAGGTTGTGGCCAGCGGCGGCAGGGCCTGGGCAATGGCGCGCATGGCGTCGTTCTTCAGCTGGTTGCCGTAGATGCACAGACTCTTCAGCAGCTGGTTGTGCGTCAGGTCGAGCGCAGTGAGCTGGTTCTTCTCCACATACAGATACCTGAGGTTTTCGTTGTGTGTCAGGTCGAGGGTCGTCAGGCTGTTACCGCCGCATCTGAGGTCTGCCAGCATGGGGAACATACTGACGTCGAGGGTTGTAAACTGGTTGTTGCTGCAGTCGAAGTTGCGCAGGTTGGTCAGGCTGCCGAGGCCGTAGATCTGGGTCAGCTGATTGTCCTGGCACTGCAGTTCGCGCAGTTTGGGGTTCTCGCTGACGTTGAGATTGGTCAGGTGGTTGTCATCGCAGAAGAGACGCTGCAGTTCGGTGCAGCCGCGCACGTCGATGCTGGTGAGGCCGCAGCTATTGCCATACAACGTTTCCAGATGGGGGAACTGCGAGGCATCAAACCAGGTGACGCCTTCGTTATTGTAGAATTGAATCTCACGCAGGTTCGACAGGTCCAGCACCACCTCGCTCAGTCCAGCATCGGTCAGGTTGTTTTTGGAGACATCCAAGTAAACCAGGTTCCTCAGGTACTGTATGCCCTCAAGCGAGGCGATGTTCTTTTCCGACACGTAGAGTTCTGTGATGCCGTCAATCTCCTCCTGCGTCAGCAGGGCATCTGCACCATAGCTTTGATCCAACAGGTAGTTGCGGAACTTCTGGTCGGGGAAGTTGTACTCGTTGATGCCTATGCCGAAGTCGCCAGTGGTAATCTCGACCCACATCCACGCCCCGTTGCCAGCATGGTATTTGTATCGCACCTTGCTGACATCGCTGGCGCCGCCCTCGTCAACGAGCAGATATTCGCCCAGCATCGTCGGGTTGTTGATCGTTGTCATAGTTTGACGCCACACTGTCATGTCGGAAATGGAGTCGCAGTTGACCTCGTTGTTCAGCCGCACGTAGGTCTTCCCGTCTATCTTCGTGGCCTGGCCCTCAATGTACTGAACAGGTACGCACAGGGTGTGGCATACGGTGCCCGTAACGTCGATGGCAAACAGCAGATTACCGTGTATACTAATAGTTTTGAGTGCAGGGTTGTGCGACACATTGAGCGTGGTCAGATCGTTGTACTTGCAGCTCAACAATTCCAGATTGGTGAATCTTGATACATCGAGCGTAGTCAGGTTGCAATCTTCACAACGTAGGGTTGTTGTCTTCTCGGGATTCGGAATGTTGAGGATGAACTCTTCTATAATGTCTGTGTAACTGCAGTCAAAGCTATGAACAGCTCCGTTGCCGGCCTGCGACCACTCGATGCCGTTTACAGGAGAATAGGAGCAATCGATATGTTTGTATTCATTGTCGCGCAGGTCGAGCGTGTGAATCTGGGTTTTGTAGCAATAAATGGAAGGCTTGTATGATAAATTTGAATCCATGTCCGGCAGGAACAGCGCGCTCAGCAGCGGGTTATCGTTGCAGCGGAGTACTTCAAGTCGAGGGGTAGTAACATTCAGAGCATCTATCTGATTGCTGGAGCAGTCTAAATCCCGCAGGAGCATGCTGTCGCCTGTATAGAGACTGGTCAACTGATTCTCGCTGCAGTGCAAGGTGGTCAACGCCGTGCAGCCCCTCACATTGAGGTTGGTGAGCTGGTTCCGCTGGCAAGTCAGAGTCGTCAGTTCCGTGCAACCTGACACGTTGAGCGAGGTGAGTTTGTTCTCCCTGCAATCCACCGACTCCAGTTTGACACAGCCCGAGAGGTTAAGCGAAGTGAGCTGGCTCTCCTGACACTCCACCGACTTCAGCTTGGCACAGCCCGAGAGGTTGAGCGATTCAAGTTGTTTGCCCACCGCTTCGACCTCTGTAACATCCATTCCTGAGAGGTCGAGCGTCGTCAGGTCGTTAGAATAGACCTTTATCTTCAACCCCCAAGTACCAGTCTCGCTCTTGGCGAAGTATCGGATGCCTTCTACGCTTTGGCAACCAGTATTGAGGAGGATGGTCACAACTCTCTTGCGCTCATAGTCCGACAGCTTGCCGTCGGCGCCCACTAAGTCCCACCTGCCATCGCTTTTATGATACTCCATCGTGTTCAGGATGTAGTTGCGGAACACGGGGTCTGGGAAGTGTGCTTCGTCAATGGGAATGGATTCGGCGAAAATGCTTACGTTTGCTGTCAGCCCTGCGAGGGCGAGCACGAATGCAACAAATCTCTTCTTCATTGTTCTTATGTTTTTATGAGTGCTTCGCCCCTACAGATATGGGAGGAAGCAAACTGCCATTGTTATAATTTGTAATCTTTAATCTCTAATCCCGAATCTTGGATAATCTCAGATTCGTAATCTTTTTTCAGCCGTAAAGGTAGTAATAATTGGATAATTGAAGATAAAAAATGGAAATAAATTCGTTTTTCAATGCACATTTATTAATTTATTACTATCTTTGCTGACAAATAATAGAGAAAACTCTCCTTTCTTTAAACTATATAACGTAAACCGTATACTATAATGACGAAATATATTCTGGATCTTGAGCTGATAAGCAAAGAGATATTGAATGAAGGGTATGTGGTGCTGCGCCTCACAGACCCGCAGGCTCTGCTGCCAGAGATGAGGCCAGGGCAGTTTGTGGAAGTGCGCGTGGACGGCTCGTCCACTACTTTCCTTCGACGCCCGATAAGCATTAATCGAGTGGTGCGCGAGTCGAATGAACTATGGTTGCTGGTGCACGCCGTGGGCGACGGCACACGGCGGATGGCCTCGTTGGAGGCGGGCGCTACGGTGAACGTGGTGCTGCCGCTGGGCAACGGCTTCACGCTGCCCGAGCCTGTGGCAGAGGGCATAGAGCCGCAAAGCAGACTGCTGGTGGGCGGAGGCGTAGGCACGGCACCGTTGCTGGCGCTGGGCGAGGAGCTGGTGGCACGCGGACATAAGCCTGTGTTCCTGCTCGGAGGGCGCTCGGCCAAGGACCTCATGCAGCTTGACCTCTTCAGGCAACTGGGCGAGGTGCTGGTGACCACCGAGGACGGCTCGGCCGGCGAGCGCGGTTTCGTAACGCAGCACAGCGTATGGTCCCAACTGTCAACGACCCGCTCTCAACTGTCGACTGTCTACACCTGTGGCCCCAAGCCTATGATGATGGCCGTGGCGCAGAAGTGCCGCGAGTTGGGGCTGGCCTGCGAAGCATCGTTTGAGAATATGATGGCATGCGGTTTGGGTGCCTGCCTTTGTTGTGTAGAAGAAACGACCGAAGGTAACGTGTGCGTGTGCAAGGAAGGACCTGTGTTTGCAATGGATGGTCCACTTCCCCGACCTATTCGTCGGTAAGCATTCAACTTGCAGAACATTCGTCTTTCGCTCGGCCCAACGGGACGCTTCTTCGAGCGTAGCGAGTCTGAAGAACTTCCGTGGCCGAAGGCCATAACTTCTTTAATTTCTTTAACTCCCAAGCAAGCTGAGCTTGCGAAAGTAAAATAATATATGAGTATAGATTTGCAAACTAAGATAGGTCCTCTGGAACTGAAGAACCCGGTGCTGACAGCCTCGGGAACGTTTGGCTACGGCTTGGAGTTCGCTGACTTCGTAGATTTGAACGCGCTTGGAGGCTTCATAGTGAAAGGCACGACCTTAGACCCCAGGCAGGGCAATCCTTATCCGCGCATGGCCGAGACGGCGCAGGGCATGCTCAACTGCGTAGGCCTACAGAACAAAGGCGTGGACTACTTTTGCAAGGAGATATATCCTAAGCTGAAGGACTTGGACACCAACGTCATAGTGAACGTAAGCGGCAACAGTCCAGAGAACTATGCCGAGTGTGCAAGGCGAGTGGCTGAGTTGGACAAGGTGCCCGCCATAGAGCTGAATATCTCGTGTCCAAACGTGAAGCATGGAGGAATGGCTTTCGGCGTGACTACCGAAGGAGCCGCCAGCGTGGTGAAAGCCGTGCGAAAGGCTTACCCGAAGACGCTGATAGTGAAGCTGTCGCCAAATGTGACGTCGATAGCTGACATAGCGCGTGCCGTGGAGGCTGAAGGGGCTGATGCCGTGTCGCTGATCAATACGCTGATGGGCATGGCCATAGATGCCGAGCGGCAGCGGCCTGTGCTGAGCATAGGCACTGGCGGCTTGTCGGGCCCGGCGGTGAAACCTGTGGCGCTGCGCATGGTGTGGCAGGTGTTTGAGGCCGTGAAGATTCCCGTGGTGGGCCTTGGCGGCATTATGAATGCCACTGATGCCATAGAGTTTATCCTGGCCGGCGCCTCTGCCGTGGAGATAGGCACTGCCAACTTCATCGATCCGCAAACCACCGTCAAGGTTATCGCCGGCATCGAAGACTACCTACGCCGCCACGGCATAGGAAGCGTGAAGGAATTGGTGGGCGCTGCGCATAATTCTTAAACTTCATCATGAAATCCTCTTCCTCCTCTCTTACACTTTGTCTCTTGGCAGTGGCTGTGGCCGTCTTGGCTATGGCCAACGTCTACTGTGGCTCGGTGCATATCCCCATGGAAGAGGTGACGAGGATATTGCGAGGAGGTGAGGCAGCACGACAGTCGTGGACGTTTATCATATTTGAGAATCGCATACCGCAAGTGGTCACCGCCATGCTGGCGGGAGCAGGACTGGCAGCGGCCGGTCTGATGTTGCAAACAGCCTTGCGTAATCCTTTGGCCGGACCTAATATTCTTGGTATAGATGCCGGTGCTAATCTGGGCGTGGCTATAGTGATGTTGCTGCTCGGCGGCTCTCTTACGGCCGGTGCCTTCACGCTCAGCGGCTTCGTGCTCGTGATAGTGGCTGCAATGCTGGGCGCTTGGGCTGTGATGGCAGTGCTGTTGATGTTCTCAAGAATACTGCGCTCAGACATCATGTTGCTCATCACGGGTGTGATGATAGGTTATCTGGCCTCGTCGCTCATCTCGCTGCTCAACTACGGCGCTACCGAGGAGGGCGTGCGATCGTTCATGGTGTGGGGGCTGGGCAGTTTTGCTAATGTCACCCTTGACCGCCTGCCTGCCTTCGTAGGCTCGATGGGCGTGGGCATAGTGCTGTCGCTGTTGCTGGTGAAGCCGCTGAATGCCTTGCTCCTCGGCGAGAACTACGCTACGAACCTCGGCATCAACGTCGCGCGCACGCGAACATTATTATTATTCACTACGGGGCTGCTCACCGCCACATCAACGGCCTTCTGCGGTCCCATTGCATTCATAGGATTGGCCGTTCCTCATCTGGCACGCCTCTTTCTGGGAACGTCAAACCATCGCACGCTACTCCCCGCGACGTTGCTCACAGGCGCCGCCTTGGCCCTCGTCTGCAACCTGCTATCCACCATGCCGTCGCAGTCGGTGATACCAATCAACGTGATAACACCAGTTATCGGCGCACCAGTAGTGATATGGGTGATGGTGAGGATGAAGGGTGAAAGACCGTGAGGTGAGAGAAAAGACGGAGGGATGAAAGAGAGAAGATAAAAGAGAGAAGAAAGAATAAAGAAAAGAGAAAAGATAATAAATACATAACCGTGTTAGCAAAGACAAATAGTGCAACAGTAGCCGGCATAGTGGCAATACCTGTTACTATAGAGGTAAATGTCGACGTGGCATCGAAAGACCAGTTCGGCATGCACATGACTATCGTGGGACTGCCTGACAACAGCGTCAAGGAGAGCTTCAGCCGTATTGACTCCGCGCTGAAGAACAGCGGTATGCGCCTTGCGCCACAGAACATAGTAGTGAACCTGGCACCCGGTGATATACGCAAGGAGGGCACAGGCTTCGACCTGCCCATAGCTTTGGGCGTGCTGCTGGCCAACGGCCTCGCTATGGACCTCGCACGTGCCTCACGTTTCATGGTGCTTGGCGAATTGAGTTTAGACGGCTCTATACAACCTGTCCGAGGTGCCCTGCCCATAGCCATCAAGGCACGCGAGTTGGGCTATGAAGGACTGATAGTGCCGAAGGAGAACGTACACGAGGCCGCCGTGGTGAACCGCTTGAAGGTGTATGGTGCCGATAGCTTACAGCAAGTGGTGGCGTTCTTCAATGGCATGTCTGATGTGCTCACACCTACAGTGATAGACACACGGGCAGAATTCTTTGCCCATCAAAACGACTTCGAACTGGACTTCGCCGATGTGCGTGGGCAGGATAATATAAAGAGGGCTTTCGAGGTGGCTGCGGCTGGGTCACATAACCTGATCATGGTCGGGCCTCCCGGGGCCGGCAAGAGCATGATGGCGCGGCGGTTGCCAAGTATACTGCCGCCCCTGTCGCTGGCCGAAAGCTTAGAGACGACACAGATCCATTCTGTGGCAGGCAAACTGAAAGGCGGCACAGGACTTATCACACAACGGCCCTTTCAGGCACCACACCATACGGTGTCGCAAGTAGCACTCGTGGGCGGAGGAACTAATCCTATGCCCGGTGAGATAAGCCTCGCCCATAATGGTGTGCTCTTCCTGGACGAATTACCTGAATTCCAACGAACGGCACTGGAAGTACTCCGTCAGCCGTTGGAGGATAGGACTATAACCGTGTCGCGAGCCAAATACAGCATCGACTATCCATGCAACTTCATGTTCGTGGCGTCGATGAACCCTTGTCCTTGCGGATACTACAGCCATCCCACTAAGCCATGTCAGTGTACGCCAGGACAGATAAATAGGTATCTGAATAAGATAAGCGGTCCTCTGCTGGACCGTATAGACATACAATGCGAGATTCAGGCAGTGCCTTTCGCGCAGTTAAGCAGGATGGAGCCTGGCGAGAGTTCGGCAACGATTCGTGAAAGGGTCATCAAAGCGCGGGCTATCCAAGAGGAACGCTTCCAAGGACATAAGGGCATTCATTGCAATGCTCAGATGACTGAGAAGATGTTGCACCAGTTTGCAGAGCCCGATGCCGCGTCGCTGGAGATGTTGAGGCTGGCTATGGAGCGTCTGAAACTCTCCGCCCGTGCATATTCCCGAATACTGAAGGTGGCAAGAACTATAGCCGACCTTGAAGGAACGGAAAAAGTGCAGTCGCATCATATTGCCGAGGCGATAGGATATAGGAATCTGGATAGAGGCGACTGGGCGGAGAGAGGAGGATTTAGTTGATAGTTGCCAGTTTTTCAGACTCGCTTACGCTTCGTTCATAATGGAGATTAAGGATTAGAGATAAAACAAAAGATATTGGAAACGAATAAGGAATCAATAAGGGTTGCATTCGTAGGTCTTGGCGACCGCGGGCGCACGGCACTACGGCTTATGACAGCGATGCCTGAGGTGGAGGTGGCGGCGTTGTGCGACACGATAGAGGCTAACGTGCAGGCAGCAAAGGCCTTTGCACAGCCTACTACGTGTTGCATGGCAGGTGCCGATAGCTATAAGACAGTATGTCGGCTGGCGGACGTAGACCTCGTGTATATCTGTTCGGATTGGGAATCGCATGCACAGATAGCCCTTGCCGCCTTGGAAGCAGGCAAGCACGTGGCTGTTGAAGTGCCGGCGGCATTGACCATTGACGACCTGACGATGTTGGTAGCAACAGCCCGACGTGTGCAAAAGATATGCTTCATGCTCGAAAACTGCTGCTTCGACAGCCAGTTGGTCAAGGCTATCGACGACATTCGTCAAGGTGCCATAGGCGAGATTGTGCATGCCGAAGGGTCGTACTACCACGAACTGGCTGACCGCTGGACACCTTGGCGCCTCGAGATGAACAGACGATTGAAGGGAGACCTCTATCCAACGCATGAGATAGGACCTATATGCAAGGTTCTGAATATAGGCACCGACGACCGCCTGGCTACACTCGTGAGCATGGACAGTACTGCCGTGGCAGGTCCGCGAGCTTACGAGAGGAGTATGCAAACGGAGGCCGCTGACTTTAGTAACGGCGACCATACGACGACGCTGATTCGTACTCAGCGCGGCCGTACAATTATCCTTAAGCATGATGTGCAAACGAAGCAGCCCTACGAGCGGCGCCTCACGTTCATAGGAACGAAGGGACGCATTACGTTGGACGATGCCGGCAAGACCTCGCACGAGGAGATGTCGGCAGCCATGAACCGGCACCTCGTGGATGTGCTGCTGCATGGCTGCAAGCCTCAAGTCAGTCTCGAGGAGATGGCTACTTGGTGCTCCATCATCCCCCTCTCGAGCCTCAGCATCGAACGTGGCTATGCTCCAGTGCAGGTGCCGGAGTTTGGATAAACCAGACATGCGTCAGACATTCGTCTTTCGCTCCTAAAAAGATAATCTTCATAATAAGCAAATAACCATCGACCTCTCAACTCCTATAACCTACCTTCCAGGCGTTGGCCCGCAGCGGGCTAAGCTGTTGGAATCGGAACTCGGCATTACGACGTTCCGCGGCTTGCTGTACTACTTCCCATACAAGCATATCGACCGCTCGCGACTGTACCATATCCATGAACTGACGGCAGATATGCCTTTCGTTCAGATAAAAGGCGAGATACTTAGCTTTGAGGAAGAAGGGGTAGGGCGTAAGCGCCGCCTTATCGCACATTTCACCGACGGCCATGGCGTAACTGACCTTGTATGGTTTCAAGCCACAACCTTCAAATGGATTAAGAGGAGTTACCCGGCAGGCAAGCAGTTCATAGTATTCGGGCGTCCCACGCTCTTCAACGGGCGCATCAATATAGCTCATCCCGACATCGACCCGGCAGACGAACTGCAGTTAGGGGCAATGGGACTGCAGCCTTATTACAATACTACCGAGAAGATGAAACGCGGCGGCCTCAATAGCCGCAGCATAGAGCGTTTCACTCGTACGTTGTTTGAGCGCCTGCAGGGTGAGGTGATGCCTGAGACATTGCCGCAAAGCATAATAGACCGACTGTTGTTGGTGCCGCTGGCACAGTCGTTGCACGACCTTCACTATCCAGCCACGGCCGATGCCCTCAGACGTGCAACCTATCGTCAGAAGTTCGAGGAACTCTTCTTCATCCAACTGGGTATACTGCGTTATGCACGTCAGCGTCAGCAACAGGTGTTCGGACACGTGTTCAGCCATGTTGGCAATCTGTTCAATACCTTCTATCAGCATAACTTGCCCTTCAGCCTCACCGAGGCGCAGAAGCGTGTGATACGTGAGATGCGTCATGACATGGGCAGCGGCAAGCAGATGAACCGTTTGCTGCAAGGCGATGTCGGGTCGGGCAAAACGCTTGTTGCATTGATGACGATGCTTATAGCCCTTGACAACGATTACCAAGCCTGCCTCATGGCTCCTACGGAGATATTGGCAGAACAGCATTATGCCACTTTCTGCGAGTTCCTGAATGGACTGCCGGTGAAGGTGGCGTTGCTGACAGGTGCCGTAAAGGGTAAGAAGAAACGGACGGCAATACTCGACGGTCTCAGCTCGGGCGATATTCAAATACTCATCGGCACTCACGCCGTGTTGGAAGATAACGTGGCTTTCCACCGCCTCGGACTAGTGGTAATAGACGAGCAACACCGCTTTGGCGTGGCGCAGCGTGCTCGCTTATGGAAGAAAGGGCCGCAGGCACAAGGTGCTCAAACAGGCACGTTTGCCGATATTACACCTCCGCATGTCCTGGTAATGACAGCTACGCCTATTCCCCGGACCTTGGCCATGACGCTTTATGGCGACCTCGATGTTTCTATTATCGACGAATTGCCGCCAGGCCGTAAGCCCATCGAGACACGTCATTTTTGGCAAGAGCGTTCGGAAAGTCTGTATCGAGGTATGCGTGCAGAGATAGCCAAGGGCCGGCAGGTATATGTAGTGTATCCACTTATCCAGGAGAGCGAGAAGATGGATCTTCAGGATCTGGAGAACGGATATCAAGAACTCTGCCATGTCTTCCCCGACCTGACTATATCTAAGGTGCACGGCAAGATGAAGAGTGCAGAGAAAGATGCCGAGATGGAACGCTTCGTATCGGGAGAGACACAGATACTTGTTGCCACTACTGTTATAGAAGTAGGTGTGAATGTCCCTAATGCTTCGGTTATGGTGATAATGAATGCCGAGCGGTTCGGACTGGCCCAGCTGCATCAGTTACGCGGGCGCGTAGGCAGAGGTGCTGAGCAGAGCTATTGCATATTGGTGACGAAGTACAACCTGTCGCAAGAAACGAAGCAGCGCATACAAATCATGTGCGACACGACCGACGGTTTTGAGATAGCTGAGGCAGACCTTCGCTTCCGAGGACCGGGCGACCTTGAAGGCACGCAACAAAGCGGTATGGCGTTTGACCTGCATATTGCTAATGTAGCCCGCGACGGGCAACTCGTTCAGCTGGCTCGAGATATTGCTAATGAAATTCTTGATAACGATCCGGGGCAGAACCTCCCCGAGAACGCTCAGATGTGGAGACATCTGAAAGAACTTGCCCGTGACAATGTAGACTGGAGCAATATATCATAAACCAGTGAGGGCGCTTAATCAATTGGTTAAGCGCCCTCACTGGTTTTGTATACATATAATTATTTAGCCCACGACTCCAGCAATCGGACCTCGGTGCCATCGGCGCTTGCCACGGTGAAGTCGGCCTGTGAAGCAGGGATAAGGCATGAGAATCCAGCGGCAAGAGTGACCTTGTTGCCTTCGTGGTCTGTGATTGCGGCCGTGCCCTGTAGACATGAGAGCGTCACGAAACTGTCCTTGGAGAGTAAGTCGCGGCGCAGGCTGCTGTCGGTGGCCAGTACGTTAACTACGAACTTATCGCAGTCGACAACGCAAGTGGCTGCGTTGGTGGGCATCGTGTAGTGAGTGCGATAGTCGGGATATACGTTGAAATCAATGGCGTCGAGCGCCTCAAGGGTGTGCAACTGACGTGGCTTGCCATCGAGCCCGAGGCGATGATAGTCGAAGATGCGGTATGTGATGTCGGAACTCTGCTGTATCTCGCATACCATGATGCCCTTGCAAATGGCATGGACACGTCCGGCAGGAATGAAGAAGACATCGCCGGCATGCACTTCGTGGCGCGCGAGGACATCAACTATTGTGCCGTCGTCAACACGACGCTCGTATTCTTCCTTGCTGATTTCCTGATTGAAACCGCATAGCAATGATGCGCCCGGTTCGGCACGAAGTACGTACCACATCTCAGTCTTACCCAGAGAACCGTGACGCTTGTGCGCGAGTTCATCGTCAGGATGCACTTGAATGGATAGGTCACTGGCGGCATCGATGAACTTCACAAGCAGCGGAAGAGCAGCACCGTAGCGCTCAAGAATCTTGTTGCCAAGCAGCACAGCACCATATTCGCTGACGAGGCTGTGGATACTTCGGCCCGACAGCTTGCCGTTGCGAACGTGCGATTCACTTGATGGTACATCGCTTATCTCCCAACTTTCGCCAATGGGCTCTCCGCTAGGCTCAAGTCCTTTGAGGGGTTGCAGCTGATTGCCACCCCAAACTAATGTGTGAAGATTATTATGAAAGAGAAGGGGATACACGATAGTTGAAAGTTAAGAGTTTTGGAAATGACTTATGCCTCTTCCGGATCTTCGGGGGAAGCATAGCGCACTTCGTTGCGCAGTTGGCTGAGGAATTCGTTGCGGATTTCGGGGTCGTTGAAGGCTCCGATATGGTGCATGGTAATGGTCTGAGCATTCTGCTTTGCCACGCCTCGCATTTGCATGCATAGGTGACGGCCTTCGACGACAACCATCACGCCCTGAGGGTGCAGAGCCTCTTCGATGCACTCGGCAATCTGTTCGGTCATGCGTTCCTGCACTTGCAGGCGGTGGCTGAAGGTGTTTACTATACGTGCGAGTTTGGACAGGCCAGTGATTTCGCCATCAGGAATGTAGGCTATGTGTGCGTGCCCAAAGAAGGGCAGCATATGGTGTTCGCAAAGTGAATAGAACTCAATGTCTTTCACTACCACCATGTTGTGATATGTCTCCTTGAAGAGTGCCGAGCGTAAGATGGCTACTGGGTCTTCGTAGTATCCCCGTGTGAGTTCGAGCATAGCGCGTGCTACGCGGATAGGCGTCTTCACGAGACCTTCTCGCTCAGGATCTTCGCCTAAGAGCGGGAGTATTGCAGCATAATGGGCGGCAAGTTCGTCCTGTCGCTCTTGAAACGATTCCATGGTTTTAATAAAGAGCTGTGATTTTAGTTTTTACGATGAAAGCCTCACGGAAAGCTCCTGTCTGCCGAATGTTGGAAAGCATCTGGGCCGCTTCTTCGCGCGTCTTGAAATCGCCGATGCGGCACACCCATCGTGGACTGATGAAATGTGTGTATACGGAAACATCGTCGAAGTAGTTGCGTATGGCTGCTGCTGCAGCGTAAGCTTCGGCTTTGGATTTGCGGTTGTCGCCGCCGGCATAAATCTGAATCCTATAGCCGTTCATGCGCACGCGCTTGCCGGTGAGTATGGGCGTGTCGGCCCATGCACTGCTGTCTGCGACGGAGATGGTGTCGGTTGTGAGAGCTCGAAGTGGCTTTGCGACGCGTTTAGTTGCTGCTGCGCGGCCTGGTGCATAGGAGATAAGTCCATTGACGAGGGCGTTTATTTCCTCGTCCTGATGGATTGTCACCATGCCCTCACCCGCACGTACACGGGTGAGGTTCTCGGTGAATGTCTGTGCTCCCAGCAGTGCCGGCATGCATAGCATGTAATAAATAATAAATAATATATGTGTGGCTCCTGTGTGTGAACCGCAATTGAAGAATCTTTTCATTGCTGATAATGATATATTATTTCTTATTTATTAGTTGATAAAAGCGTCGAAGCGATATTTATTTCCAAGCGTCGATGATGCCGCAGAAGTCGGCACACTTGAGTGCAGCGCCGCCGATGAGGCCGCCGTCGACGTCGGGCTTTGCAAAGATTTCGCGAGCGTTGGAGGGCTTGCAGCTGCCACCATAGAGGATGCTGATGTTCTCTGCGGCTGCGTCGCCGAAACGACCGGCGATGACGCCACGGATGAAAGCGTGCATGTCTTCAGCCTGCTCAGCGGTAGCGGTCTTGCCTGTACCGATGGCCCACACGGGCTCGTAGGCGAGAATGATGTTGGCAAGCTGCTCCTCGGTCAGGTCGAAGAGGCTGTCGGCGAGCTGTGCGCCTACGACTTCGTTCTGACGACCGGCTTCGCGCTCCTCGAGAACTTCGCCGATGCAGAAGATAACCTTCAGGCCGTTGGCCAGTGCAAGGTTCACTTTCTCCTTCAGGATCTCAGCGGTCTCGCCGTAGTACTGACGGCGCTCGCTGTGGCCGAGGATGACGTACTGTGCGCCTGTGCTCTTTACCTGTGCGGCACTTACCTCGCCGGTGTATGCGCCTTTCTCCTTGTCGGCACAGTTCTCAGCGCCGAGACCGATTACGGTTCCTTCGATTACCTCGGCAGCCTTAGCCAAGTGGATAAAGGGTGTGCAGATGACAACGTCGCAGTTGGGCTTGTCGGTTGCGAGAGCTGCCTTCAGTTCATTGGCCAGAGCGAGGCCTTCTTGCAGGGTGAGGTTCATTTTCCAGTTGCCTGCTACAATCTTTTTTCTCATAATTGTTTGTATGTTAAGTTTATGTTATAGAAATATTTCCTTTGTTGTGATGCTCGGTGAATGCAAAGGTTTAAAACCGGTTGCAAAGATATGAAAAGATTAGGGATTAGGGATTAGGGATTCGCACTTTTTTCGTCTTTTCATCTCTTATTCCTCATTTTGCAATCCTGATTCTTCATTTTTGATTATTCCCTCCTCTTTTTTATCTTTTCTTCTTCGCCACCATCTGAAGCTTGCGTAGGCGCGGTCGAGGAAGGTGATTGTGAGCAGAGGCACGATGTACCATAGTAGCAGTTTGAGTAGCATGTGTCTGTAGCTTGCCTCATGAGGGTGTGCGAGCGACAGTTGATGGAGCGGGGCATTCAATGCCTCAGCCTTAGGCAGTTGGCGGTGCCCCCATTTGCCTACGACGGTGCCGTTGTGCAACAACGTGATAGCAGGGTTGTTGCGGGCTATGGTTTTCAGTGTCAGCTCATCGGCGAAATCGAAGGGGTATTGTGCTCCCGTGAGGTCCTGCCATCTGGTTATGGTTGCGTCTTCGGCAGGCGTGAGGCATACAAAGCGGTAGCCGTACTGTTGAGAGTAGTCGTATATGGCATTGATGTCCTCGAAGTTGCTGTCGTCGGCTGTCTCAAGGTGGGGGCTGGTGAGTATGAAGACATATCCAGTGTCCTCTATCAGGGTCGGGTCAACGTCGAAGTCGAGTATCTCGGGCTGTAGCGAAGGATCTTCTGGCCACTCCATCGCCTTAGGGATGTTTTGCCCGATGTGGAAAGGACGGAAGTCGATGATAGGTTCAGCCCAGATACAAAGGAAAGCTATGAAGAGAGCATAGGCCAGCGAGTAAAGCGATATAATCCACTGAGTGGACTCTGATATGACGCGTGTGAGCAGGTTGCCGCGCCAAAAGAGTATGATGGCTGCAGCCAGCAGCGCTACATTTTTCCAGAATGTCTGCCAGTTGGTAAGATGTATGGCATCGCCAAAGCAGCCGCAGTCGGCTACGGCGTTTGTCATGGCGAGCCACAAAGTAAGGGGCGTGTATACGAGCATGAAGGCGAGGATGGTGTATGTGGTGAATCGTCGCCTTATGCCAAAGAAAAGGTATATGCCGAGTGTGAACTCCAAGAGGGCCATAGCTACAGCCAGCGTCATAGGCAGGGGCGGCTGTGCCAGAAAGTTGGTGCCGAGGGCTGCGGCATAATCCACAATCTTGTAGGACGTGCCTGCAGGGTCAAGGAGTTTTACAAGTCCTGAAAAAATAAAAGTGGCGGACACGAGCAGTCGGCAGGTGTTCACCACTATCCATAATATCTTCTTGGTCATTCGTCGAATGTTAGTTTGATGAGGCCGAACACGGCGTAGTTCATCATGTCGGAGTAGTTGGCATCGATGCCTTCGCTTACGAGCGTTGCTCCGCCAAGTTCCTCGATTTGTTTAGTGCGGAAGATTTTCTGCAGTATGATATCTGTATAGCTGCTCACGCGCATGCCACGCCAGGCCTCGTCGTAGTCGTGATTCTTGCGAAGCATCAGTTGCAGGGCGTTTTCCGATAGACGGTCGTATTCGGCTATGGCTTCGTCGGCGCTCATGTCGTCGGGCTTCTCGGCTATACCATGCTCGAGCTGTATGAGCCCTATGATGGAGTAGTTGACGATGGCGATGAACTCGGGGCGTATGCCTTCGTCGACCTTGGCCTCGCCTTTCATCTCGATGGAGCGTATGCGGTTGGCCTTGATATAGAGCTGGTCGGTGAGCGAGGGAATGCGGAGAATGCGCCAGGCAGCTCCGTAGTCGTGCAACTTCTTGACGAAGACGTCGCGGCACTCGCTGAGTACGGCCCTGAACTGTTGTTCGGTGTTGTGTGCGCTGTCTGCTGCCATGCGCTTATGAATATTTCAGTATCTGTCCGGGACGTATCTTGGACTTGTTCTTGAGGCCGTTCATGCGGCGGAGCTTGTCTAAGGAGATGCCGTGCTTACGTGCTATGCTGCTTAGAGTCTCGCCTTTACGCACCTTATGAATACGTGTGCGGGCAGCTTGACGCGCGTCTTGCTGGGCTTGTGCCTTGGCGGCAGCACTCTCGCTGCTGGTGTAGCGCACTTCTTCGTCGTTGCCTGCTTCGCCGTTGGTATCGTGCTTACCTATTAAAGTACCGCGCCCGCGCCCACGGAAGACATAAAAGTCGCCCGTAACATCCTGATTGGCGAAATCAAAGAGCTTGGCTGGGTCGATGTATTCGCCCAAGAGGCGAGTCTCGAAATGCAAGTGTGTGCCAAAACTGAAGCCTGTGTTTCCGGCCAGTCCGATGGGGTCGCCAGCCTTGAGCGTAGCGCCTTTCTTGGTGAGATGCTTGGAGAGGTGCCCGTAAACGGTTTCAAGACCGTTGGGGTGACGTATTACTACTACGTTGCCATAGCCGCTCGACTGGAAATCAACGACGCGCACTTTGCCATCGAAGGCTGCGCGTATGGTGTCGCCTTTATTGGCATTAATGTCTATGCCTTTGTGCTGACGGCGGAAACGGGGTCGGTAGCCGTAGTTGGATGTTACGATGCGGTTGGTGGTAGGCATGCAGAAGCCACGGAGATCGATTTTATATTCATCGGGCAGGGTGACGTTGCCGTAGAGGTTTATCTGTTCGTCTTCCCAGTTGGGGTAGAGTTCTGCTGCGGGGTCTTCGAGTTCTTCAGCTTGGAACAGACGTTGAATTGCGATGCTGTCGACTGCTCGCATTTTCTTGTCCACGGGAGCCTGTCGGGCTAAAAGGTCCTGTGCCCAAGCCGAGGGCGCTGCGAGTGTCATGCATGCTGCTATGGCAGCTGTCTTTATGAGGTTTTTGAACATATCCTGTTGTTAAGGGTTTCTGTTTGTTCGTTAGTGGTTTTGATGGTTTAGCGCTTAACGCTCGTTGACGGCATAAATGAAGCCTAATGTAGCGCTCTCGTACTCAAATATCTCTTCCGGGCGGAAGAAACGCTTGAGTTCGATAGCTGCATTCTCTATGGAGTCGGAAGCGTGAACGATGTTTTGCTGGTTACTCATCGAGTAGTCGCCACGGATGGTGCCGGGATCGGCAACACGACCGTTGGTATAGCCTGTCATGGCACGAACTACGGACACGGCTTCTACGCCGCAGATGGCCATTGCTACGATGGGCGAAGCCATCATCGAAGCAGCCAGGGCGGGGAAGAAGGGACGGTCGACGAGGTGAGAGTAATGGTCGCGAAGGATGGCTTCATCGAGCTGCATCATCTTCATACCTGCTATGCGCAGGCCGCGACGTTCAAAACGGTGTACAATCTCTCCGATGAGCTGTCGCTGCACGCAGCTTGGCTTCAAGAGGACGAGGGTTGTTTCCATATAGATTTTTATGTAAAAGCTTTGTATGAAATCCGTGATAATGTGCTCGATGCACATATTCTGGCTGCAAAGATATATAAAAATCTGGAAACGGCGTAATCTGTTAACTCTTTTTATATTTTATTTTTGCTTCTCTACGGCTCAAGCAGTGAAGAATCGCCATAACTGAGGAAGCGGAAGTCGTGGTTGAGGGCGTATCTATAGATGTCTTTCCAATGGTCGCCGCCAACGAATGCCGACACGAGCAGCAGGAGCGTCGACTGCGGCTGGTGGAAGTTTGTGACCATTCGGCGAACGTAATGGTAGCAGTAGCCTGGAGCTATGATGATCTGCGTAGAAGTGTGCAGAGCATCGGTGTGGCGGCGGTCCATCCAGTCGAGGATGGCCTCAAGGGCGGCCAAGGCATCTGTCGGGTTGGAGGGCTCCTGCTCGTAAGGTTCCCATTGCGCTACCTTCAACCGCTCTTCTGTAGCATCGGGGTTGACAATGATTTTCTTGCCGATATAATAGAGGGACTCAAGCGTTCGCACGCTGGTGGTGCCTATGGCAGTGCACTCGCCGTTGTGGCGAAGCAGGGCTTCCACGGCTGAGCGAGGAACGTAGATCCATTCCGAATGCATCTCATGACCTTCGATGCGCTCGCTTTTCACGGGCTTGAAGGTGCCTGCACCTACGTGCAAGGTGAGTTCTGCCCGTTCGATGCCGCGTTGCTGAAGAGCTGCAAGCACGGCGGGTGTGAAATGAAGCCCTGCCGTGGGAGCGGCTACACTGCCTTTGACCTTGGAATATACCGTTTGATAAGTCTGAAGGTCGCTGGCCTCAGTGGCACGGTTGAGATAGGGTGGAATAGGTAGTTCGCCACAGGCATCGAGCACTTGCGCCCAAGTGACGCTGTCGTCGTCCCAGGAGAAAAAGATGAGGTCATCTGCTCTACGTTCAACACTCAATGTCAAATCCTTTCCTTCTACAGTGATGCTTCGTGTCAGTGGTCCCGATTTCCATTTCTTGGCATTGCCTACAAGGCAGTGCCATGTGCACGAGCGTGTCTGCTGGAACATCAGCACATAGTCCGACGGCTCTGCCGGTTCAAGGCAGAACACTTCTATGCGGGCGCCTGTCTGACCTTCGGGTGCAGCCTTATGGAAATGAAGTCGGGCCTGGATTACTCGCGTGTTGTTCATCACCATAAGTGAACCTTCGGGCAGAAGGTCTGGCAGGTCGCGGAAGTGCTGGTGGGTGATGTTGCCATGCTTGTACACGAGCAGTTGCGACGCATCACGTTCTGCCAGCGGGTATTTGGCAATGCGTTCGTCGGGCAAGTCGTAAGCGAAGTCGGCTATATGGATATCTTTTGGATTCAACATATTATGGAATGTGAAAGAGGCGGCCTCAATCACTGATTAAAAAGGTCTGAAATGTTTATTTTCTAAGCCCAGCCTAAGAGCCAGATTAGGTTGGCCTAAGAGCCTGATTAGGCTGGCCTAAATTGCTTGTAAACCCGGCCTTGTTTTTTGTGCTACCGTACGTGCAGTTTGTTATGACCGTTCGTGAAGGCTTGTATGACCGTTCATGAAGGCTTGTATGACCGTTCGTGTTGATAGATGTGACCTAAAGGATGGTAACCATAGTGGCACCGAAGGCATACTTCTGGAAAGGAGCGTCTTCGTAAGTGCAGGTCCGGTAGCGGCGTGTGAGTTCTTTGATTAGGGCTTCGCGCAGGACATCGTCGTTCTTATCGTGGATGAAAACGATACGAAGGCCTTTCCTACGAATGTTGCGTTCCATCATGATGCGGAACTCTGTCAACTGCGTGTTGAGCAAAACCGTTGGCGAGAGGCCTTCGGTGTTGTCGAGAAGAGCGTTTATGTGTAGGTCTACCTCAATCAGGTCTTTGGGAGGTGCGGCCATCTGTCGCGAGCGTCGTTGCTGTTCGGCCATGGCTGCCAACTCCTTGGCTTTCAAGGCTTGCTGCTCGGCTTTGGCTGCCATCTCCTTGGCTCGTGCCTGTTGCTCGGCTTTGAGCTGACGCTTTGCGGCCTTGAGTGCTTCGCGCTCTTCCTCGCGTGTGCGCTGTGGTATTATAGGTGTATCGTTGTCGAACCTGTTGTTGGGGTGGGGGAGGACGGGTTCTACGTCATCGTTTGTAGGCCTGTCGTCGGGCTCTTCGGCCGTTAAAGTGTTGCTGCGCAAGGCATCACGCACGCTTTCGGGCTCCACGAAAATCTGACGTATGGGACGGTCGTCGCGGACAATGTCGTAGACTAAGGCTGGTTCGCGGAAGAAAGGTGAAGGCTGGAACACATGCAATTTGTAGAACTTCACTACGTCAAGCCTTAGTTCAACGCCCACAGCGGGCTTGAGCATGTAGGGCTTGTCCTGTTTCCAAGCGATGAGTTGCACGCTCAGGCGCTCCAGGTCATTGAGGCTTGAACGCTCGAAAGTGTCGACAAGCTGCTTGGTGTTCGGCTCCAACAGGCCTTGCCAGCGTAGGTGCCAGGCGGCGCCTTCATTGTTGGCAAAGACGACGTTGACGTAGTAGTTTGAGTCGTTGACGATGTAAGCCTCAAAGCGCGTTGTGGAAAGCTCACGCGAGTTCTCGGGGACGAAAGCCAGACAAACATTCAACAGGTCGCCGCCTTTGCGTTCCTGAGGCTTGGGCTGAAAGGTCGTTGGGCGTGCCGAGGGGTCGTCGTCGACATCGTCTTCGAGGAAGCGCACACGAGGTTTGGGCGCCTCTTCCTTCTTCTTAACTTCGAAATTATTGGCGTTGGTTTCAATCACCACTACCTGCGAACGGAGCATAGGAACGGCGAAGCCGTCCAAGTCTTCCACGAGCACAATATCCTTGCCCTGGAAACCCTTGACGATACCACCTCCCACTTCATTCAGAAATCTAACTTTATCGCCTATTTTCATGTCTTTTGTTATTAATTTGGGTGCAAAGGTAACAAAAGAAAAGGGATTATGGTTTAGGGATAGGTTTTTTTTTCTTTTTTCCTTTATTTTTCTCATCTTCTTTTTTCTCTTTCCTACAAAAAGATTATCTTTGTCGGCAAATATCGCTAACAAATCTGAATTATGCAGTACAGAGAATTAGGAAAAACGGGCTTGAAGGTGTCGGCCCTTAGTTTCGGTGCATCGTCGTTAGGCGGTGTGTTCCATGAGATCGACGAAGGCCGGGCCGTGGAAACGGTGGGCGTAGCCCTCGAAGGCGGCATGAACCTTATTGATGTCTCACCTTACTACGGTCATTATCGTGCCGAGCGTGTGCTGGGCCGTGCTTTGCGCCAGCTGCCTCGCGAGAAGTATATCCTCTCCACTAAGGTCGGGCGCTACGGCAAGGATGGCGTCAACACCTGGGACTACAGCGGCCGTCGTGCTCAGGAAAGTGTTTATGAGAGCATGGAGCGCCTTGGCGTCGAGCATATAGATATCATTAATGTTCACGATATCGAGTTCCAGGCTGCGCTGCCGGGCGGTCTGCAATTGGTGGTAGATGAAACATTGCCGGCGCTTGTGGAGATGAAAGAGAAAGGATTGGTGAGCCATGTCGGCATCACGGACCTTCAGATTCCTAACCTGCGCTGGGTTATCGACCACAGTCCCGAAGGCACAGTGGAGTCGGTACTCAACTTCTGTCACTACTGCCTTTGTGATGATGCTTTGGCTGACCACCTTGATTATTTCGAGAGTCACGGCATTGGCGTCATCAATGCTTCGCCGCTGTCGATGGGCTTGCTTTCCGAACGCGGAGTGCCTGCTTGGCATCCGGCTCCGAAACCATTGGTTGAGGCTTGCCAACGTGCTGCTCAGCACTGCAAGGCCAAGGGTTATCCCATCGAGAAGCTGGCTATGCAGTACTCCGTAAGCAATCCGCGTGTTACTTCTACCTTGTTCTCCTCGGCTAACCCAGATAATGTGCGTCGCAACCTTGAATACATCAGCGAGCCTATCGATTGGCAGTTGGTAAAGGAGGTGCAAGATATTATCGGTGATCAAAAACGTGTGACATGGGCAAACTCATAATAGACACTCATAGCCATCTTTGGCTACGTCAAGACACACAGTGGAACGGCTTGGTCATTCGCACGAAGGAAGGCAATGGCAGCCGTTCGGCTTTCCTCGGCGAGGAGCGGCAGATGCTTCCGCCTTTTATGATTGACGGTCGCAACACGGCAGAGGTGTTCCTTAGTAATATGGATTACGCGCAGGTCGGCGCAGCCGTGGTTGTGCAGGAGTTTATCGACGGCATCCAGAACGACTATCTGAAGACCGTACAGCAGCAATATCCCGACCGATTTTTCTGCTATGCGATGGTCGATTATTTGCACGACGGCTTCTGCGAGCAGGCTGTGCGCCTCATGACAGCCGACGGCTTCAAGGGTATGGCCATTCCTGGTCACAGATTGTTGGGCCGGAAACTTACTGAACCTGAGATGATGGATATGTTCCGTTGGATGGAAGCTAATGGCAAATACCTGAGCATCACACTTGCCGACGGCGATGAGCAAGTGGCAGAACTGCGGGAGGTCATTGCTGAATGTCCGAGGTTGAAGGTTGCCATCGGACACCTTGGCATGGCCGACCAACCGCAGACACCGCCTTGGGAAAACGAGAGTTGGCGCCAGCAGATTCTCTTAGCCCGTCATGAGAATGTGATGGTTGAGAGCGGTGGCATCACATGGCTCTACAACACGGAATTCTATCCTTTCCCTTCGGCCGTGCGAGCCATTCGTGAAGCTGCCGACCTCGTAGGAATGGAGAAACTGATGTGGGGCAGCGATTATCCACGCACCATCACCGCCATCACCTATCGTATGTCCTACGACTTCATCTTCCGCAGCGACCTTTTCACCCAAGACGAACAAGCCGCATTCCTCGGCGAGAACGCCAAGCGTTTTTATGGCTTCAAGAACTTGCCTGAACTACCTTATATAAAGAACATGTCTGAATAAAACCTTATAAGCATATGAGTACTTACCCAAAGATCGGCATTCGTCCGACCATCGACGGTCGCCAAGGTGGCGTCCGCGAAAGCCTCGAAGAGAAGACAATGGCACTGGCTAAGGCTGTGGCCGAGTTAATAACCAAGAACCTGCGTAATGGCGACGGTTCGCCTGTGGAATGTGTCATCGCCGACACGACGATAGGCCGCGTGGCTGAGAGCGCCGCTTGTGCCGAGAAGTTCGAACGTGAAGGCGTAGGTAGCACCATTTCCGTGACCTCTTGCTGGTGCTATGGCTCCGAGACAATGGATATGAATCCCCATTATCCGAAGGCTGTCTGGGGCTTCAATGGCACTGAGCGTCCTGGTGCTGTCTATCTGGCTGCCGTGCTTGCCGCTCATGCTCAGAAGGGCCTACCCGCTTTCGGCATCTATGGTCATGATGTGCAGGATCTCGACGATAACACTATTCCCGCTGACGTGGCAGAGAAGATTCTTCGCTTCGCTCGTGCGGCACAGGCTGTGGCCACGATGAAGGGCAAGAGCTACTTGTCGATGGGCAACACTTGTATGGGTATCGCAGGCTCCATCGTTGATGCCGATTTCCTGCAGCACTACCTCGGCATGCGCACAGAGTATGTCTCACTCGTTGAGATCCTGCGTCGCGTGGACTTCAATATCTTCGACCCTGAAGAGTTCAAGAAAGCAATGGCGTGGGTGGAGAAATATTGCAAGCCGCAGGAAGGTCACGACTATAATGAGGACCGTCCACTCTTCCCCGGCACCCCCATGACCACTTTCAACGGCAAGGGCAAAGGCAAGAACCGTGAAGAGAAAGATGCCGACTGGGAGTTCACCGTCAAGACGATGATGATTATCCGCGACCTCATGCACGGCAATCCTCGTCTTCTGGAGATGGGTTACAAGGAAGAAGCGCTTGGTCATAACGCCCTCTTTGGTGGTGTACAAGGCCAGCGCCAATGGACCGACTATCGTCCCAACTTCGACTTCCCCGAATCTATGCTTTGCACCTCGTTTGACTGGAATGGCGTGCGCGAAGCCGACGTCTTAGCCACAGAAAACGACTTCCTCAACGGTCTGTCGATGCTCTTCGGTCATCTGCTCACCAACCGCGGCGTCATGTTCTCGGATATCCGCACCTATTGGAGCCCCGAAGCAGTGGAGCGCGTCACGGGTACTGTGCTGAGCGGTTTGCCTGCCCAGGGTTTCATCCACCTCATCAACAGTGGTGCTACTACCCTCGATGCCACAGGAGCCATGACTGCTGCCGATGGCAAGCCCACAATGAAAGAGCCTTGGAACATCACCGATGCTGATGTGGAAGCCTGCCTTAAGGCCACCTCATGGATGCCTGCCGACCGTGACTATTTCCGTGGCGGCGGCTACAGCTCGCACTTCGTCACCAAGGGCGGTATGCCTATGACCATGATGCGTGTAAACCGTGTTGCCGGTCTCGGCCCAGTGCTGCAGTTGGCTGAAGGCTGGACGGTAGAACTTGACCCGAAGACACACGATATCCTCGACAAACGCACCGATCCAACTTGGCCTACGACATGGTTTGTGCCTCGTCTCGATCCGTCGAAGGACTGCTTCAAGGATGTCTATAGCGTCATGAACTGCTGGGGCGCCAACCATGGTGCCATCGCCTATGGCCATATCGGAGCCGACCTCATCACGCTGTGCTCTATTCTCCGCATCCCTGTTTGCATGCATAACGTAGCCGATGCCGACATCTTCCGTCCTGCAGCCTGGAATGCCTTCGGTATGGACAAGGAGGGCGCTGACTACCGTGCCTGCCAGAATTTCGGACCGTTGTATTAGGCCCCCCTCCCCGCTCTCCCCCCCCCCTTGGGGAGGGTGGTTACCTTTAGGAATTGAAAACATTACACCTTATTTTATATATGAATACATCCTCTCAGATACATTCTACTCTCCCCCTTGAGGGGGAGCGGGGAGGGGGTCTTCCCTTAGTCCCCAAGAAATACCTTCTCACTTTCATACTCATTACCTCACTTTTTGCGTTGTGGGGCTTTGCCAATGATATCACAAACCCAATGGTAGCTGCCTTCCAGACGCTGATGGAGATATCGGCGGCGAAGGCCTCGATGGTGCAGTTCGCCTTCTACGGCGGTTATGCCACCATGGCTGTGCCAGCTGCTTTATTCATTCGCAAGTATTCGTACAAGGTGGGTGTGCTGATTGGCCTCGGACTATATGCCGTGGGTGCCTTCCTCTTCATTCCCGCCGCACAGTTCCAGGAGTTCACCTTCTTCTGCGTGTCGCTTTATATTCTCACCTTTGGCCTCGCTTTCCTAGAGACCAGTGCCAACCCCTTCATCCTCTCGTTGGGCGACAAGAGCAACTCCACGCGTCGCCTGAACCTGGCTCAGGCTTTTAATCCAGTGGGCTCGCTCTCTGGCATGGCTGTCGCTTCGTTCATCGTATTGCCGAACCTCTTGTCTGACAAACGTGATGCCGCAGGACAGATTCTTTTCCATGGACTGAGCGAAGCCGAGAAAGCTGATATTCGTCTTCACGATTTGGCTGTTATCCGCGACCCATACGTTGCTATTGGTCTTGTGGTGCTCGTGATGTTTATCGTCATAGCGCTCACTAAGATGCCTTCGCTCAAAGGAGAGAATGACGCGACGACCAGTGCTCGCACTACGCTTTCGCGCCTGTGGCATAACAAGATTTACCGCAACGGTGTATTTGCTCAGGTGCTATATGTGGCAGCCCAAATCATGGTTTGGACCTTCATCATTCAGTATGCCGACCATCTTGGCATCGATAAAGCCACGGCCCAACGCTGGAACATCTTAGCGATGTCGCTATCATTGACGGGACGTTTCGTTGGCACTTACATTATGAAATGGATTAACCAGCGTCGCCTGCTGATGATATTCGGCATCGGTGCTTCTATCTGCACGCTCGGTGCCATCTGCATCGAAGGCATGTGGGGCCTGTACTCGTTGGTGTGCATCAGCCTCTTCATGTCCATCATGTTCCCTAGCATCTATGGTATTGCCCTCGAGAACGTACAGACTGAGGACACTTCCCTTGGTGCCGCATTCCTCGTTATGGCTATCGTCGGTGGAGCCTTGATGCCTCCTTTGCAGGGACATCTCATTGACCAACAGGTCATCTTCGGCTGGCCTGCCGTCAACTTCTCGTTTATCCTGCCCTTCATCTGTTTCATCTTCATCACCATCTACGGCTACCGTACCTATAAGCAGACCCACCCCTCACCCTCCATCTGAGGGAGGGAGTGGTTACCTAACAAGAACCCTTAACCGAAAAAGACATGTTAAAAACAGATAACTCAGTTCCCAAACATGCTACATCCTCTATTGAAGGGAAGGTGAACTGTGGAGCTGGCTTTGTTCAAAAACAGTACCGTCAGCCCGTGAAACGCTATGTTCAGACGATGGACTTAAAAGATGACCCTGCGCTTATCGCTGAATATCGTCGTCGCCATAGTCGCGAGAAGGCATGGGCAGAGATTCTCGATGGCATACGCGAGGTAGGTATCCTTGAAATGGAACTCTATATCCTTGGGACACGTTTGGTGATGATTGTCGAGACACCTCTTGACTTCGACTGGGACACGGCTATGGCACGACTCGCCACGTTACCGCGTCAGCAGGAGTGGGAGGATTACATGGCAATGTTTCAGCAATGCGCCGAAGGTGCCACCAGCGACGAGAAGTGGCAGATGATGGATAGAATGTTTTACCTATATGAGGCTTAAACCCTCGTAATAGCGACGCTGCAACTTCTTCACGAAAATCATCAGACGACTTTGCAGGAGGGCTGCACGCGACTGCAAGAGAATAGCTGCCGAGGTCTGCAGGTCAATGGGTGATGCCAGACCCTGGGCGTATTGTTGGCGGGTGAGTTCGTAGGCGAGGCTGTCTGCCGCCACTTTACGCTCGCCCTGTGTGGCTTCTTTTTGGTAAACGAGAACATCCAGGCACGCCTGTTGACGCAGCACCTCAAGTTCAGTCTGCTTGGCGGCGTATTGCTCCTGGGCGATGAATAGGTTGTTGCGCGCCCGCCGCAGCGACGCGATGTTCCCGAGGCGGTTGAAGATGGGGATGCTCAGGTTCAGCGACACATATTCGCCCAGGTTGTTCTTCAGCTGATTCCTGAACGATGTTGTCGTCGCGGCATCGAGATTGCGGTAGTACGACGAGTTGATGCCTGCCGAGAGAGAGATGCTGGGGAAGAAAGACGAGCGAGTGGCACGCAGCGAATGGCGGGCGGACTCAACGGCATAGAAGGATTGTGCCAATAAAGACTTAGCACCAGCAGACCCACCCCCGGAAGCCTCACCCCCGACCCCTCTCCGAAAGGATAGGGGAGTAGTTACTTCTTCCCCTTGCTCGCTATAGATATTCAGTTCTTGAAGGTATATACTCCCCTCTCCTTTCGGAGAGGGGTCGGGGGTGAGGCTTCCTAGTGTGAGGCTTTGGGGGGCGGGTCTGTTCATCACTTTTCTTAGTTCTAACATATTTGTCTCCCTCTGCCCCTCCTGACGCGTCAGCATTAGCTCATCAGAGGCAACCTGTGCCTCTATCTGCGCCACGTCGGCAGGGCTCTTCAGTCCCTCCTCCTCCATTACCTGCGTCTGCCGCAGTATCATCTTGCTCTCGCTGAGCTTTTCCTCGGCCAGCCGTACCGCCTCCTGTGCATAGACCACATTAACGTAAGCCTGATAAGTTTCTAATGCCACCTGGTCGCGCTCTGCCTGCAGTGCGTTTTTTTGCATGAGCACGTCGGCACGGGCAGCACGTAAGGCATGCACGCGGTACAAACCGTCGAAGACTGGCAGTGAAGTAGAAAGACCATAGCCGTTGTTAAAAGTACTAACGCTCGTGTATGTATTTGTCTCAGGGTCAATGGCGCGACCAAAGTTCCACTGCGTGCCTGTGCTGGCGTTCACACTTGGCAGGAACGCCCCGATGGCTTGTAGACGCGTAGCCTCGCTATTGTCCAGCTGCAACTCCCGTTGCCGCAAACCGTGGCTGTGAGCAACGGCGTAACGCATGCAATCCTCGACAGTCCAAACCATGGTGGTGTCATCGCTCTGAGCCTGAACTTGAGCCGTCGTTTGGGCTGATATGCCCAGCTGAACCAGCAGAAGGAACAAGACGGCAAGGCGCACACGCTTGTATGTTTGCTTTGCTGAATCATCACCAATCAATTGATGCATCATCAAGCAATTGCCGCATCGTGATGCAGCAATCATCAATGCTGGATGTGTTGGCAGAAAGAAATGAGAGTGTCGCATAAAACAGTTTATTGAGTTTCGATAGTTGAACGTTTGTGCAAAGGTACACATTGAGTTGTGTTCGTTGCAAGCTTTATGCGTCCCAAAAACATTCTTGCAGCTCAACATTGTCTAATTATTTTACGCTTTCCACTCGTCACACCCTTAATTTTTCCCTTTTCACTCTTTCACTTTTCACTTTTTATGTATCTTTGCCGTCAAAAAGAAAGGAAAGATGAAATTAGGCACAATCCTGACGTGTGACGACAACGCGGACATCCTTACCGCCCTCGATTACGCACTCGCCGACACGTTCGATCGTATCGTCAAGCTCAACCGTCCGGAGGAGTTGCTGCGGACAATGGCACAGGAGCACATAGACATCGTGCTCTTGGACATGAACTTCTCCCTCGGCACCAACTCAGGTCGCGAAGGCTTGCACTGGCTGCAGGTAGTCAGACAGGCACACCCCGATGTGCCCGTGGTCATGCTCACCGCCTACGGCGATGTGCCGCTGGCCGTGCGCGCCCTGAAGAGTGGCGCCGCCGACTTCATCACTAAACCATGGGACAACGATCAGCTGACCTACAAGCTCCGCAAAGTACTGGAAGCTCAGCAGACGCTGCCACCGCTCGACGAGGTGGAGATGGAGCATATCCGACGGGCTGTGGATCGTGCCGACGGCAACCTGACGGCCGCAGCCAAGATGCTGGGACTGACACGGCAGACGCTGTATAATAAGTTGAAGGCCCACTCCTCCTCAAATTGAACAATATGATAACATTATATTTGATAGCAGCCTCTGGTCTCCCCTCCCTTGGGGAGGGGTTGGGGGTGTGCTCCCTTGGGGTGTGCTCCCTTGTGGTATGCCTCTTGTTCTTTTTCCTGTTCTTCCGCCACCAGCGCTCCCTTCGCCGTCGTGCCCACCTCATGCGTGAGGCTATCCGCAACCGCGACTGGTCGTTCAGCCTCAGCACGCGGGGGTTGACAAGTGGCGAACGGGCGATGCAAGAGACGTTGAACGACCTCGGCGAAGTGATCCATCAGCAGATGAGTATGCATGAGGTGGAGGCTTGGGAACGGCTGACACGTATCCTCACCCACGAAATCATGAACTCCACGGCACCCATTGCCAGCATCAGCCAGAGCCTCTTAAAACGTGAAGATGTCGTGGGGACTCCCCTCGAAGCAGGTATCCGCAGTATTCACACCACAGCATCGCGCCTGACAACCTTCGTCGAGAGCTACCGCAAGCTTGCCCAGCTGCAACAGCCTCAGCCCGAGGACGTCCACCTCGACGCTTTCTTCGCCGAAGTGCAGCGACTCTATCCCCGCCTCACGTGGGAAATAGAAGGTATGGAGGGCGTCGTAGTCAATACAGATCCCGTGCTCTTGCAACAGGTGGTGGTGAACTTGGTGAAGAACGCCGTGGAGGCGGGAGCGACGAAAGTAAAGGCAGACCCACCCCCCGCCCTTTTCATTTCTAACAACGGCTCTCCCATCCCTGCCACCGACCGCGACAGCATCTTCCTGCCTTTCTTCACCACCAAATCCTCCGGCACCGGCATCGGTCTCGCCCTCTCCCGACAGATCATGGTGCGGCAAGGCGGCAACCTGGAACTCATGGAGCAGCCCGAGACGGGCTACACGGTGACCTTCAAGCTGACGCTTTCATGATTGTTTTATAACCCACTCCCGCCACATTTAAATACTCCTTCAACATTGTTATATAACTCTGGGCGGCTGTCCTCACGGATGGTCGCCCAGTACTTCATCAAAGCATGATGAAGCAGGTAATTATGTTTAATAAAGGTTACAGCAGCGTCTTCTCAACGACCATGCCATCCAGCAGGTTGATGGTGCGGGTGGCGAAGGAGGCATCGTGCTGCGAGTGGGTGACCATGACGACGGTGGTGCCCTCGGCATTCAGCTGGGTGAGCAGGTCCATCACCTCCTTGCCGTTCTTCGAATCGAGGTTACCTGTGGGCTCGTCAGCGAGGACCAGCTTGGGACGGACCACTACGGCACGGGCGATGGCCACGCGTTGCTGCTGACCGCCGGAGAGCTGCTGCGGATAGTGACTGGCACGGTGGCTGATGGCCATGCGGCGCATGATTTCCGTGACGCGCTCCTTGCGTTCGGCAGCAGGCACGCCGAGGTACTTTAGCGGCAGCTCGATGTTCTGCTCCACGGTGAGTTCGTCGATGAGGTTGAACGACTGAAAGACGAAACCGATCTGTCCGCGGCGCGTCAGCGTGCGCTGGCGTTCCTTCAACTTGCCGACCTCGACATTGTCCAGCCAGTACTCGCCCTCCGTGGGGTTGTCCAGCAGACCTAAGATGTTCAGCAGCGTCGATTTGCCGCAGCCCGAAGGACCCATGATGGCGACGAACTCGCCGTCCTTCACTTCCATGTTGATGCCCCCGAGGGCAGTGGTCTCCACCACGTCTGTGCGGAAGACCTTCTTGATGTTCTTAAGTTTAATCATAATAGTAGAAGACCCTCCCCCTGCCCCTCCCTTAGGGAGGGGAGTAGAATGTATTCGAGCGGCAGAGGCAATAGGGTCATTGTTTATGGGGTTAAAGATTATTGTTTATGGATTACAATTCTTGAAAGGTGACCACTCTCCCCCTTGAGGGGGAGCGGGGAGGGGGTCTTTGAGGGGGGCTTTATTCCTTCTTCAAATACTCCACCGGATTATCATTGGCCACGCGCCTTGTCTGGATGAAGACGATGGCAGCAATGATGAGGATGACAGCGAGGGCGTCGGCAGCAAATACGTACCACAGGAGCGGCACCTTGTAGGCGAACTGCTGCATCAACAGCGTGCTCAGATACCAGCCCAAGACTATGCCGAGGGCGATGGAGGGCAGGGCGATGACGGCGATGCTGCGGGCAAACAGCAACTGAACCTCACTTTCAGTAGCGCCAACTACCTTGCGGATTGCCAACTCGCGGGAGCGGCGCTGCACCTCGTCGCGGACATATCCGATGAGTCCGATGAGGGTGATGAGCAGCGAGGCAAGGCAACCTATCATGACGAGGTCGCGCGTGCGCTGCGTCTCCTGATACTGGTCGGCCATCTCGTTGGAATAGAGTTTCACGTTCAGTTCGGCATCCGGATAGAGGTGGTCGCAGAGTTGCTGTACGGTCGCGAGGTTTTCGGGCGTGATGCGTTGAAGCTTCAGCATGATATAGTGCGTGAAGACGTTTCCGTTGACCACCATGATGGGGCGCTCCTCGCGAGATACCAGCGAACCCATCTTGAAGTCCTTTACGATGCCTACGACGGTCAAGGGGTACTGATTCCCTAACGAAGAGTTTACGAATTGCTGGCCTACGACGTCGTCTATGCCCGCCACTTCTTTCATCTTCTGCGCGAAATGCTCATCCACCAGCATCTCCGGTTGCCAGCCTTTATGGTTCACTCGTTCGAAGTCACGACCTCGTACAATCTGAAGCCCCATCGTTTCCACCAATCCGCCCTCGGCAAAGAACATGTTGGCACAGTTGAACAGCTCCTGCGGGTTGCCTGGCACGAGTACGTTGTCGCCACTCTGCCGCTCGCAGAAGAGCGAGTAGGCTGCAGCGGTTTTCTCGACACAGGGCAGGTTCTCGATCTCGCGAGCCAGCGAATAGATGGAGTCGCCGTGGAGGGCTGACACATTGACGTAGGCCACCTCGTCATATTGATAGCCCATATCCGTGTTGAGCATATAGTGGTACTGCCGATAGATGGTGGTGAGCACGCAGAGCAGCATCGTCGTGAGTACAAACTGAAAGGCCAGCAGCGACAGCTTCCACATGCGCTTGCTCTCGCTGTAGAGGCGGTAGGCGTAGGCCAGCGGGATGCGCGAAAGGATGAAGCCTGGCAAGATGCCGCAGCTGAGCAGCACGATGAGGCAGACCGCGAGTAGCACCGTAAAGGTCTGCCGTGAAAAGAGCGTCGTGACACTAACGCCCAACAGGTCGCTCGTCAGGTCCTGACCGACATAGAGCAGCAAAGACATCAGGGCAAGGGCCGCCAGCAGATGCAGGGCCGCTTCGCCGATAGAGCCGAGGAAGAACTCCCGATGGGGAGCGCCGAGCACCTTACGTACGGCCACTTGACGGGCACGCCCCACCAGCGAACTTATGACGACGAGGATATAGTTCATCACCGCCGTGAAGAGCATCACCAGCGCCACCACGGCGAGGATGATGCAGGTGGTGCGCACCGTGGTGTCCTTCATGCGGCTGCCTTCAACACTTACCAGTACGTAGCCGGCATCCGTGTAGCCGGATTGCTTGAGGTCTTCCCACGGAAGAATGCGCTGCAGCAGCTGCTTCACCTCGCTGCGCACCTTCTCCATGTCGGCATCGGAACGCAGGCGTACATACGAATGGTAGCGGTCGTTGCCAATGAGGTTCTCTGTGCCGTCCCAAGCGTAGGTGCCGACAGAGGGCATCGACATCAAGATGTCGAAACGCGCAAAGGTGGAGTTCTCGGGATAGTCCTCATAGATGCCGCAGATGGTCATCGGTTTCTGTGGGGCCGAGGCAAAACAGAACGTCTGACCAACCACCTCGCCGCCCATCTTCTCGCTCAGCCTACGGCTGATCATGCATTGTCCGGCTGTTGAGAGTATCTGTTTGGCTTCGCCCACCAGCGTACTTGTGACGAAGATGTCGAAGAAGCAGGAATCGGCAAACACCGCTTGTTCAAAGTAGTGCCGACTGCCGTCCTCCAGCGTCAGTTTCTCTTCACCAAACTGTGCGGTATAGCGTGTGGCCGTCACCACCTCGGGAATCTCCTCTGCCAGCACAGGTGCGATGCCGCCCGACGTGCAACCGTGCTGCTCCAACTCTTCGCCTGCACGCTGCATCGTCTCTTGCAGTTCATACACATGCTCCTTGTCCACGATGCAGCGGTCGTAGTTGCGTTCCAGTTGCACCTTGGCTAGCAACACCAGTCCCACGGTCAGTCCTACCGTCAGCGATGTGATTTTGATGAAGGCCCCTTGGCCTTTGGCAAATGGATTCATTTTATGAGTGAAAAATGAAAAGTGAAAAGTGAAAAATATGAGTTACTATTGAGGGTGGTTCTTTATTCCGTCTTGATGCTATTCACCGGATTCTCCGTTGCAGCGCGCCAGCCTTGGATGCAGACGGTGGCGAGTGTGATGAATGAGACGGCTGCGAGGGCAAGGGGGAAGAGCCACCAGTAGATGGGCGTGCGCTCGGTGAAGCTTTGCAGCCACTCGTGACCGAGGTACCAGCCAATGGGAGCAGCGATGAGGAAGCTGAGGAGGAGCAGGATGGCATAGCGGCGGGAGAGAAGCAAGAGGATGGCTTCCTCGGTGGAGCCGAAGACCTTGCGGATGCCGATTTCCTTGCGGCGGTACTCGGTCTCGAAGAGCGTGAGGCAGAAGACACCGATGAGGGTGATGATAAGGCAGATGACGCTGAAGAGCAGCACCTGATGGATGAAGCGGAACTCCTCTTGATAGAGGTTCTCGAGTTGTTGGTCGAGGAAGCGAACTCCGACTTCGCTACCGTCACCCATCTCGCGCAGTTTGTCTTCGATTTGGTGCCGCAGTTCCACCTTATTACTATTACGTGCGAGGCGGACGTTGAGGATCTCGAGTCGGTCGCCCCAGTCTTTGTAGCGTTCACCAAGGATGACAAAGGCCACGGGGTCGGCGGCGCGGTCCTGATGTACGCTGCCATAGCGCATGTTCTCGCAGACACCCACGACTGGCAGATCACCGTTCGTCAGTTCCTTGTCCATCTCCACCCAGCTCCAACGTTCGCGGGCGGCACGGTTGATGATGTAGCAGTCGCTGTCGTGCTCGTTGAAGTCACGGCCTTCGATGATCTTGATGCCCATCGTGCGCAGGTAGCGCCAATCGACCGGGAAGCAGGTGAAGGAAACGGCCTTGTCGCCGTTGCCGCGGCCCCAGCCCATGTACTTGGGTTGCGAACCCAACACTACGTAGGAGTAGGCCACGTCCTCTACACCGCCCATTTGCAGCAGCTCTGCCCGCACAGCATCCTTCTTGCCTTTCAGTTCGCCGGGTAGCCGGCTGTAGAGGAGTTCGTCCTTGTCGAAGCCGTAGTCGGAGTGGTAGATAAAATGGCTCTGGAGATAGAGTATGCCGATGTAGATAACGAGGATGAGACTGATAAAGACCTGTAGGGCAACGAGGGTTGTGCGCAGCTGGCGGCCCTTGGGCGTTAGGCCGAAGGAGCCTTTCAGCGCCAAGGCGGGTTGGAACGAAGTGACGAAGAAGGCGGGATAGGTGCCTGCGATGATGCCGATGAGGACCGCTATGACGGCAGTCCATTCCACCAGCGGCAGATGATTAACAAAGGAGATGTCGCTGGAAAAGAGCTCGGCGATGGCGGGCCATTGTGAGAGCAGATAGATAACTCCTAAACTAAGGATGAAGGCAAAGAGAGCGGTGGCCACAGTCTCGGCAATAAGGCTCAGTCGCAACGTGCTGGCTTGCTCGCCAAGGACACGCCGCGTGTTCACACCCCGCACCCGCATTGGGCTCTCGGCCAACGTGAAGTTGAGGAAGTTGATGGCGGCCACGAGCAAGATTACCACGCACGCCCATATAAGAATAAGGTGTACGGTGCGGTTGCCCGTGTCGCTGGGATCAACGCCGGAGAAATAGGTCTCCGTGAGCGGCGTGACGCGGAAGTCCAGCTTGCCGAAGTAGTCTTCAATCTGCTGATCCCACTCGGCACGTTCTTCAGCATTGAGTTTGTCGTATTCATCGGCTTGTTCAGCCATGACAACCTTACGGAAGGTGGCCTTCACCCGCTCCTTGAACTCGGCGCGGAAAGCATCGGCATCCACGGCGGCGTGAAGGCGTAGGTAGCCATTGTAGCTCCATTCACTGTAGTCGCGACTTCCGTCCTCGCCCATGGAGCTATAGATGGCGTTCATCAGAAAGCAGTTCTCGGGGAAGTCGCGATAGACACCCATCACGCGAACGCTGTCTTCTCCCGTCCAGAGGTAACGTCCCGCAGCCATCGTGGTGTCGAAGAAACGTTCTGCCAGCGAAGCCGGGATGATGACGCCCTCGGTGGGATTGTCCCACGTCAGCTTGCCGTCCAAGCACTCGGCATCGAAGGGCAGCAGCGACGATTCGCCGTGAATCTTTGCTGCCGTACACTCCACCGGTGTCTCGCCCTGATAGACCTCTTGCATCCATCCCCACCTGGGCACGATGGTGCCCGCTTCTACTTCAGGCAGTTGCATCATCATTTCCAGCACGGGGCGGTTGCAGTCCACACCCCAGGGTGCATCGAGGTTCATCTTCGCCTCTACGCGGAAGAGGCGTTCGGCATCGGGGATGCCACGATTATAGCCAGCGTTGTACAGCACCTGCGTCATGAACAAGTAGAAGGCGGCGAAGGCTACGGTCAAGCCAAGGAGGTTCAGCGCGGTGGCGGTCTTGAAGCGGCGCGCCAGGTAATAGAGAGAAGTCATATCAAGTGAAAAGTGAAAGAGTGAAAAGTGAAAGAGTGAAAAGTGAAAAATATAAGTTACTTCGGGGGAGAGTCTTGTTCAGCTTGAAAGCTGCGCGCCAGCCTTCGCCCCTCCCTGACGGGTGGCTACGAGGGAAAGACTGAGTGTCTTTCCCGAAGTAGCCTTCTCAGTGCTCGACGAATGCGAGACGGTTTATCCAGGTCGAAGCGGTCGGCGCTAAGCACGTGAGGGCAAAGCAGGGGGTGGGTCTTTACTCCGTCTTGATGCTATTCACCGGATTCTCTGTGGCAGCCCGCCAGCCTTGGATGCAGACGGTGGCGAGGGTGATGGCAGAGACGGCGGCGAGGGCGAGGGGGAAGAGCCACCAGTAGATGGGCGTCCGCTCGGCAAAGCTTTGGAGCCATTCGTGGCCGAGGTACCAGGCGAGGGGAGCGGCGATGGCGAAAGCGATGAGGATAAGAGCGACGTAGCGGCGACCGAGCAACAGCAGGATGGCTTCCTCGGTGGAGCCGAAGACCTTGCGGATGCCGATTTCCTTGCGGCGATACTCGGTCTCGAAGAGCGTCAGGCAGAAGACACCGATGAGGGTGATGATGAGGCAGATGACGCTGAAGAGCAGCACTTGACGGATGAAGCGCAGTTCCTCCTGATAGGTGATTTCCAAGTCCTGGTCGATGAAGCGCACTTCGGGCTGTTCCTCAAGGCCAAGTCCTGTCAGGCTCTCAGTAACCATGCGGCGCAGTTGCACCTTATCCGAGCCTGGGGTGGTACGAATAAACATATAATTATAGGCCCCGTAATCCTGATCCTTCTCGTCATAGGCGACGAAGGCCATTGGTTTCTGCGTGCGGTCGGCACGGGCGGTGCTGAAACGAAGGTCGGCGCACACACCTACGACATTGCCCATGTCGGTGAGCAGCGGCTTGTCCATCTCCACCCAGTCCCAGGCGCGGCGACCCGCTTCGTTGATGATAAATACTTCGTGGTCATGCTGGTTGAAGTCGCGGCCCTCGACGATGCGGACGCCCATCGTGCGCAGGAACTGCCACGAAACGGGGAAGACTGCCATGGTCTCTATCTGGTAATCATCGTCGCCGCGGCCCCAGCTCATGAAGGCGTTGCCTACGCCGAGGAGGAACTGCGAGTAGGCCACGTCCTCCACGCCCGACAACCTGAGCAGCTCGCTCTGCGCGGCATCTTTCTTCGCCCGAAGCTCATCGTTCAGCCTCACGTAGAGCACTTCGTCCTTGTCGAAGCCGTAATCGGAGGTGAAGAGGTAGTGGCTTTGCAGGTAGAGGATGGCGATATAAACGACCATGATGCAGGAGATGAAGAGTTGCAAGGCAATGAGTGCGGTGCGCAGCTGGCGGCCACGGGGCGTGAGGCCAGCGCTTCCTTTCAGTGCCAAGGCGGGCTGGAACGAAGTGACGTAGAAAGCGGGATAGATGCCAGCGACGATGCCAACACCCATGGCCAGCAGGGCCGTCCACGCGAGCAGCGGGAGGTGGTTGCCGAGGCTGATGTTGCCTACCGTGAGCTCGCCGATCAGCGGCGATTGTGTCAGCAGATAGGCGGCACCGACGGCGAGTACGTAGGCGGCGAGTGCCGTCGCCACCGTCTCGGCGATGAGCGCGGCTCGGATGCTGCCCAGCGTGCTGCCGAGGACGCGTCGCGTGTTCACGCCCTTGACGCGCATCGGAGCCTCGGCCAGGGTGAAGTTCAGGAAGTTGATGGCAGCGACGATGAGCAGCAGCACGCAGGCTACGATGAGCACGCCATCGACCAAGCGGTTGCCCTTGTCCACGCGGCCATCCACGCCGGAAAAATAGGTCTCCGTCGCGGGTGTGAGGCGGAACTGCATGGCGCCGTAGGAGTCGCTGATTTTGTCCCAACTGTCCGCTCCCCACTGTGCGAGGACAGCATCGCGGAGCTTGCTGAAGTACGCCTTGCGAAACGCATCAAGCACGGCGGCCGTGTCGGCCTCAGCAGCCAGACGGACGTAGCAGTCGAAGTTATAGTTGTTGAATGCACCCAAGTCCCTGTCGCCGAAGTTCTCCACCACGGCGTTCTTGAAGCCGCAAGCCTCAGGGAAGTCGGCATAGACGCCGCGCACCGTGATGCTGTCCTGCCCGTCCCATAGGGCGCGGCCTGCCACCTGCGTCTCATTATTAAAATAGGTACGCGCGATGGACTCGGCAATGAGCACGCCACCCGTGTCGCCCTCGTCCCAATCCAGACGGCCGTCGAGACAGCGTGGCTGCAGGGTGGTGAGGCCGTGACTGTCGGTGGTGATGAAGTCGAAGTGGAACTCCGAATCGCCGTGCAAATAGCGGCGCTCATACCACCCCGACTGTGCCAGCATCACGCTCTCCACTTGTGGCACGGCGGCCAGCTCTTCACTTGCGAAACGCGAGCAATTGCTGCTCCAACGGCCTTCGTTGTCCCCCCATAAAGAGGTAAGCTCAAAGCGGTACAGCCGGTCGGCACCAGTAAGCTCGCTGTTGAAGCTGTGGTTGTACAGCACCTGCGTCATGAACAGGTAGAAGGCCGCGAAGGCTACCGCGAGGCCGATGAAGTTCAGGGCGGTGGCCGTCTTGAAGCGGCGGGCGAAGTAGAAAAGGGAGGTCATATTAAGTGAAAGAGTGAAAGAGTGAAAAATGAAAAATGAAAAGTGAAAGAGTGAAACGTGAAAAATGTTTTTTACTTTATCTGATTTCCAATCGCTCGTTGTCGCCAAAGGCTTCGTAACCGCTGGTAATGACGCGTTCGCCGGGTTCCAGCCCCTCGGTGACTTCGTAGTATTGCGGATTCTGGCGACCGATGCAGATGGTGCGACGGAAGGCGGTGCGCCCGTCCTTGCTGAGGACGTAGATCCATGTGCCTCCCGTCTTCTGGAAGAAGGCGCCGCGGGGGATGAGCACTGCCTGCTCGGGCTGACCCAGTTCGAGGTTGAGATAATAGGTCTGCCCGCTGCGGATATTCGCTGGCCGTTCGCCTCGGAAGATGAAGTCGGTGCGGAACTTACCTTCGCGCACCTCAGGATAGACCTTACGCACTGTCAATGAGAAGTTAGCGTCGCCACGAACAAAGTTAGCAGAGAGCCCTGCTCGTACTCGGTCTATGTAATGCTCATCGACTTGGGCTTCAATTTTATAATCGCTGAGGTCGTTGACTTGCCCTATCTTCTGTCCGGAGGTGACGCTCTGCCCAAGTTCCACATCCAAGAGTCCCAGTTCGCCGTCGATAGGCGCGCGTACCTCTAATTTATTCTTGCGCTCGCGCACGAGGACCACATTCGTTCGCATATTCGCCAAATTGTCCTCCATCTGGTCCATCTGCACGCTGCGGTAGATACTGTCCTGCTGCAGGCGTTGCGTGATTAGCCCCTGTTTGCGCTGTGCCAGATGATAGTCCTCTTCGGCTTGCAGGTAGTTCTCGCGGCTGATGAGACGCTCGTTGTAGAGTCGCTCGTTCTGGCGATAGGTGCGCAGCTTGCGCTCAGTGTCCATGGCGAGTTGTGCCTGTTCGAGCTGGTTGTTGAGACGGTCCTGCTGCATGGCTACTTGCGTGTTACGTAGCAGGTTCTGTTTCTCGGCAAGCTCGGCCTCGGCGTTGAGGATTTGTAGGTCAAGATTCGAATTGCGTAGGCGGATGATGACATCACCCTTGCGAACCATGGTTCCCTCCTCGGCTACGCGTTCCGTGACGATGCCGCCCTCCTCGGGCGAAAGCTGTACCACTTGTATGGGCACCACCTGTCCGCTCAGTCGTACATAGTCCTTGAACTCTGCCTGCCTGACATCTGCTATGGTAAGGTCGGAGGCTGCGACACGAAGGGTTGAGGCGTGGTTGCCAAACAGCAGCCAGCCTGCAATCATCAAGAGCAGTGCAGCTGCAGCAGCCCAAGGCCAGTGTTTCCTGATTCGCGCTATACCACGCGGTTGTTCGATGAGTTTATCCATTGCTATGCTATGGTTGGTTAAGCGCTGCAAAGGTACGGCATATCCCCTTGTCAGCCAAATGTTCTACTCACAACCTATTTCCTTTCCAACGAAAACGTCTAATAATTTTACACATTATCCCTCACGGGGATTTCAGCATCACTCATAAAATACAGGAGAATGCTTTGATGGCAACGATTTTTTTGTACGTTTTGTATATGCTTCAAGAATTTATCCGTATCTTTGCCGTCGAATCTTGAGGTGTACGATGACGCACTTCGGAAGAGAAGATCAAACTCATCATAATTAAATACAATGAAAGCATTACAGATTACTATATTGCTGGCCGTCATAGTTACCTTGCTGACAATACCAGCACAGGCCAAGGATAAGACCATCCTCCGCCCTGCTTTCAAGTCTTTAATAACATACGACCTCCTGCCCGTTAAGGTGGAGCTGACCAAGAAAGCTACCATCGTTCATTTCTACATCAACTGCGCAAAAAACAGGGATTGGAGTATGGACGGTGCGCAGCTGAAGGCCGACGGACAGACGTTCGCCTGCCGGCAGGCGCGCATCATCACGCACGACGGCTCTGAGGTGCTGGTCGACGAGCCATTGGAGTTCGGCAAAAGGATTGAGAGGGACGCGCGCAAGGACTCCGTCATCCTCTGCTTCGACCCGTTGCCCAAGAGTGCCAAGACCTTTGATTATATAGAGTCTGATCAAGGTAACTCTTGGAAAATCTTCGGCATCCGTCTCGACAATAAGCTCTATCCCTCGCAACTGCCTCCCTATCAGCCACGGGAAGACGACGGGAAACCCCTGGAACCGATAGCCCTGAAGTACGGCGATGCAACAGCCACCATTACCATGCATGGCGACAGCATCAAGGGTTTTGGCTGGTTCGGAGATGTAAGCCGCGACTTTATAACAAACGAGGATAAGGTGGAAACAACGAAGACAGACACTACGCTTCGCTTTGTCCAACCCGCATATTCAACAGTACTCCCCCGGTTCACTGGCGCAAAGATAGAGCCCAATGCCCCTAGTGGTCAGTTCCCTATGTACCTGATTCCGGGCGAGACACTGACGCTCGACATCGACCGCACGGCCATTCTGGCCAGGCAGTATGATTTTGCAGCCGGAAAGCCCAGCGGTCGTGGTTACCGCGTTGGCGGAACGATTGGCGACCTGAACCAAGTCCTGCTGGAGCATCTTGACCAATACTTCTTCACGCTCCCCGCGATGCCGCGCTATGACGAAGCGAAGGACTTCCCCGAGTGGCGCGAGAAGCTATGGCAGAACCTCGATACCCTGCGGCAGGGAGTGCTTCTGCGCTCAGACTACACTCGCAGGCAGAAGGGCTTCTTCGCGCTGATGACAGATTTGACGTATATGCGTGCCGTTTTAGAATACTATGATGTCCTTAAGTGGAGGTTCCAACTGACAAATCCCGACAGCACCTTGGCGCACCTGACGAAGACCTATATCCTTGTAGACCCCCATGCCCGGGAGTTACAGTTCGGTCGCGACGGACGCAGTTTTTACTTCCCTCTCGAACCGGAATTATTGCCTTATTGGGAGGCCAATGGATTGGATCATGGTGAGGTGTATGAGATGACCAAAAACTTCGCCAAAGCAAAGGCCCTCGGAGAGAAGATGAAGAACATTGAAGTGCAGACCGACAGCGCCATTCAGTCCGTACATCCTTATTTCCAGCCCGTGCTTCGTGCTTTCAACGACAGTACGCGTGTCCTTGCGGAGCGGCTGCAGCGGGAGGCCAAGGATCGCATCATGACGGCTCCCGAGGTGCCTGCCGATCAGCTCCTACAAGCCATTGCAAAGCAGTATCCCGGTAAGGTCATTTTCTTCGACCTCTGGGCCACGTGGTGCGGTCCCTGCAAGAAAGGTATCGAGGCGATGGAACCTCTGAAGGAACAGATGAAGGACAAGGACGTAGTCTTCGTCTATCTCACTGACGGGTCCAGCCCTGTCGGAGCATGGAAGAACTATGTCCTCAAGATTCCCGGCCGGCACTACCGCATTGGCTCCCTGAGCGAGCTCCCCGCCATCACCGGCATCCCCCAGTATTATCTCTACGACCGCCAAGGCCAGCGCGTCTGGGAACAAACCGGTTTCGGAGATGAAACGCTGCAGGTCATTGAAACGGAGATAGGAAAAGCTTTGCAATAAGATAAAAAGAGTTAGGTTCCCGCGCGTAAAAGGAAAAATATTCCTACCTTTGCAGGAGAAATCCCACAGGTTTCACCATCACCCCTTTGAGAGTTAATTGAGAAGAGAACGTTTATTTAAGCTTCAAGATATAATGAAAGCATTACAGATTTCTGATATTCACAATTTGGAGGTCATTGACCTTCCTATGCCGGAGCCCGCTGCCGACGAGGTGCTTTTACGCATCAGCTATGTCGGCTTCTGCGGTTCCGACCTCAACACGTACCGCGGCCGCAATGCACTGGCTCTGAAGCCAGTCATCCCAGGTCATGAGATTAGTGCCATCGTAGAAAGGGTAGGCGAGGGCGTACCTGCTGATTTGCAGGCAGGACAGCTTGTCACCGTTGATCCTTACACCGCTTGCGGCAACTGCCCCAGTTGTCGCCGTCGTCGGTTTAATGCGTGCCAGCACAACGAGACTCTTGGCGTGCAGCGCCACGGTGCCATGCGCGAATACATTTGTGTGCCTTGGCAGAAGGTTATTCCTGCAGAAGGACTTGCGCCGCAGGACATCGCGCTGATTGAGCCTATGAGTGTGGGCTTCCATGCTGTTGATCGCGGTCAGGTGACCGATGCCGACACGGTGCTGGTTATCGGCTGCGGCATGATTGGCGTGGGTGCTATCGTTCGGGCCAGCCTGCGCGGCGCTACGGTCATCGCCATGGACCTTGACGACGAGAAACTGGCGTTGGCGCGTGAACTCGGTGCTACAGCCACCGTCAACAGCGGCACAGAGGATGTACATGCTTGCCTGCAGGAACTGACGAATGGTGCGGGCCCCGACGTGGTCATCGAGGCTGTGGGTGCAACACCTACTTATAATTGTGCCGTCAACGAAGTGGCCTTCACAGGTCGTATCGTCTGCATCGGCTATGCTCCCGGCGATGTGCCTCTGCCCACCCGTTTCTTCGTGCAGAAGGAATTGGACATCCGCGGTTCGCGCAACGCCCTGCCCGATGACTTCCGTGCCGTAATCCGTTACTTGCGTCGTGGCACCTGTCCCACCGCTCGCCTTATATCGGGCATTGTTAAGCCTGAAGAGGCCGCACAGGCTATGGCCGCATGGGATGCCGCTCCAGGCAAAGTGTTCCGCATTTTAGTGAATTTTTAATTGTCGTAATAACGAAATAATGTGATAACGTGATAACGTGATAACGAAATAACGTTATAACGGGATTACGTGATAACGAAACAACGAATCAACGAAACAACGAAATAACGAAAGATTATGCAAGAACTCAACAGCACAACCGCTCCCAAGACCATCCGCCCCGAGCGCATCATACAGTTTGGCGAAGGCAACTTCCTCCGCGCTTTTATAGATTGGATTGTTTGGCAGATGGATAAGAAAACAGATTTCGATGCCTCTGTCGTTATCGTCCAACCCATCGCCCAAGGTATGGCCGAGCGTCTGCAGGCACAGGACTGCCTATATCACGTGAACCTGCAAGGGCTCATCGACGGTCAGGCCGTCAACTCGCTTGAGATGATCGACAGCGTCAGCCGCACCGTGAATCCGTATGCCGACCATGCAGCGTTCCTGGCATTAGCTTCGCTGCCCGACGTGCGTTTTGTCATCTCAAACACCACCGAGGCTGGCATCGCTTTCGACCCTGCTTGTCGCTTGAACGACGCTCCGCCTTCCTCGTATCCTGGCAAGCTTACTCAGCTGCTCTATCACCGCTTCCGTGCCTTCAATGGTGACCCCGCCAAAGGACTTATCATCATGCCTTGCGAGCTCATCTTCCAAAACGGCCATCACCTCGTGGATTGTATTCGCAAGTACATCGAGCTTTGGAAGGAAGACTTGGGCGCTGACTTCGAGGCGTTCCGCCAATGGTTTGAGCAGTCGTGTTATGTCTGTGCAACGCTTGTGGACCGCATCGTCCCCGGCTTCCCGCGCAAGGATATCGACGCTATCCAGCAGAAAGTGGGTTATGCTGATCAGATGGTCGTTCAGGCTGAGGCTTTCCACCTCTGGGTTATCGAGACGGCTCCCAACCTGCCTATCGAGCAGTTGGCACAGGAGTTCCCTGCCGATAAGGCCGGTTTGCACGTCATCTTCACCCACGACGAGTCGCCCTACCACGAGCGTAAGGTGACGCTCTTGAACGGTCCGCACACCGTACTCTCGCCTGTCGCCTTCCTCGCCGGTCTGAACATCGTGCGTGATGCCTGCCAGCATGAAGTGATCGGTCCCTTCGTGCGCCGTGTGATGTACGAGGAGCTGTTGCCGACCTTGAACCTCCCCGAGGATGAGTTGCGCCGCTTCGCCGACGATGTGATGGAGCGCTTCTGCAACCCCTTCGTCGATCACCAACTCACGAGCATCATGCTCAACTCGTTCCCGAAGTTCCAGACGCGTGACCTGCCCGGTCTGAAGACCTATCTTGAACGCAAGGGTACATTGCCAAAGGGCATTGTCCTCGGCCTTGCCGCCATCTGCGTCTATTATCGTGGAGGCGAACGACCTGACGGCACGGCCATTCAACCTAACGATGACCCGCGTATCATGCAGCTGCTTGCAGAGCTGTGGCAGACGGGCGACACCCGCAAAGTGGCCGAGGGCGTTCTCGCTGCCAAGGACCTCATCTGGCACGAGCACGGCGACCTCAATACCATCCCCGGCCTCACCGACATCCTCACGCAGAGCATCGACAGCATCCTGGAGTGTGGAATGATGGAGACCGTTAGGCGGTTGATGGCTTAGTCAGGCTCCTCATCACAAACTAAAGAACCATTCAAACATCATGAGATATTTAAAGTTTATTGTGCTCGGGGTTGTGCTGTCGTGCAGCCTGCCGCTGTTTGCTAAAGTGGCCTATCAGAGTGCCAACGTCCGTTTCACCCTCATTGACGAGGGTACGGTGCGTTTGGAGTATGCCCCCGATGGGAAGTTTGTGGATAATAAGAGCTTTATGGCCGTTATCCGCGAGTACCCTGACGTTCCATACACCATTAAGGACAACAGCAAGCAGGTGGTGATCACAACAGCAAAACTGAAACTGGTGTACAAGAAAGGTACAGGTCCTCTTAGTGCCGACAACTTGACTATCAGCAGCACGAAGGCGATTTCCACCCCGTTTGTGTGGAAGCCCGGGACTCCGCAAAAGGGAAACCTGAAAGGAACCTATCGCACCTTGGACGGCTACGACGGAGCAGAATATCAGTATGCAAACCCCAAACATGATATGCCCATCGAGGACGGCATCCTTGCTACCGACGGCTGGACGTTTATTGACGACAGCAAGCGTTTGCTTTTCGATGGCGACAAGGATTGGGAATGGGTCACAGAGCGCAAGAGTGCAGAAGGGGCACAAGACTGGTATTTCATGGCTTATGGTCACGACTACAAGAGCGCACTGCTCTCCTATACCAAATTCGCAGGCAAGGTTCCCCTTCCCCCGCGCTATGCCTTCGGTTACTGGTGGAGCCGCTATTGGAGCTACAGCGACCAGGATTTCCGCAACCTCATAGCCGGCTTCCGACAGCTGGACCTGCCGCTTGACGTGCTCGTCATAGATATGGACTGGCATCCCATCAGTCCCGAGGTTGGCGGCGGATGGACGGGCTGGGACTGGAACGAACGTCTGTTTCCGGACTACAAGAAGTTCCTTAAATATCTCGACGAACAAGGTGTGAAGGCCACTATGAACCTTCATCCAGCCGATGGCGTGCGTCCTTATGAGAAGAAATATAAGGAATTCATGCAGCGCTTAGGCAAGGACGATGGCAAGACCTACGAGTGGCTGGGCTCTGACAAGCGTTACGTGAAAGCCCTTTTCGACACATATCTTCATCCTTATATGGACGAAGGTGTTGACTTCTGGTGGCTCGATTGGCAGCAGTGGGAAAAAGACCGTGCCATAAAGAGTCTGGATAATGTGTTCTGGTGCAATTACATCTGGTTTTCGGACATGGAACACAACGGCCAGAAGCGTCCTATGCTCTATCATCGTTGGGGCGGACTGGGCAACCACCGTTACCAAATCGGCTTCTCGGGCGATTCCTACATCACTTGGAAGAGCCTGAAGTTCCTGCCCTATTTCAATGCCACCGCTTCCAACGTGCTCTATGGCTACTGGAGCCACGACATAGGCGGGCACCAGAGTCTGAAGCACGGCACACCTGTTGAGCCGCAACTCTATACCCGTGCCATGCAGATGGGACAGTACTTGCCCATTATACGTTCGCATAGCACTAAGGATCCCAGCCTTAACAAGGAGCCTTGGGCCTTTGATCAGACAACGCAGCAAAGGCTTGTCAACGTCATCAACGGCCGTTACGCGCTTGTACCTTATATCTATACCATGGCACGCAGGACCTACGAAACGGGTATCTCGCTATGCCGCCCCCTCTACTACGACAGTCCCGAGGCCAAGGAGGCTTACGAATACAACGAGGAATATATGTTTGGCGACAATATGCTCATAGCCCCCATCACCGATGAGGTGGATAAAGAGAGTGGTTATGCTACTGTTAAGCTATGGCTCCCTGCCGGTGAATGGTTGGAATATGAGACCGGTGAGATGCTTCACGGCGGCAAAACATACGAGCGCAGTTTCACGATGGACGAATATCCGGTTTATGTTAAAGCTGGCAGTATCCTGCCTTATTATGGAAAACTGAAGAACCTCTCAGGCACGGAACAGGCTGTTACGGTCCGTGTCTTCCCCGGTCAGGACAAGGGCGAGTTCCAACTCTATGAAGACAATGGTGAGGATAAGAACTATGTTACGGAATATGCCGTCACACCGCTTTCGTACGTTCGTCAGGATGGCAAACTGAAAGTGACGATAGGTGCACGCACGGGACAATACAAGGATATGCCGGCTCAACGGCGGTACTCCGTGGCGCTCCCTTGTCAGAAGGCTCCCCTGAGTGTGACGTCGCAAGGCAAGCAGCTGCCCTTCACCTACGATGGAATGAATCTTGAAACCACCATTGACCTTGGCATGGTCAACTGCGCCACTGGTACGGACATAGAGATAGAAATGCCTCAGGAGTCAAGCCTCACAGATGGCTTAAAGGCTCAGTTCCGTCACATCCAGACCGTCGTTCACGACTTCAAGCAACACGAAGCCGGTATGGTTTATACTGAAGACTTCGGATTCTTGGAAGCCGCACCGCTGCGCCTTTCCTATCATCCCGAGAAGCAGGATGAGACGCTCAGCACTTTCCGCGAGAAATACCAGCGTATTTCCCAAGTGCTCATTGGTCAGATGGGCATCGCCGATAATTACCAGCGTGCCGTGCAGCTTCTTAACACAAAGAACGTACTCGCAGATGTTGATGCAACCGCTTTCCAAGCAAACGGCAAGACGGGTTTCAGTATCCGCTTCTTCAACAATAAAACGCTCACAGGCAATGCGGTTGCCACGGCTCATTTTGAGAAGATGGACGCTTTCTGGAGTCAGAACCCATGCGATGGCGTTACGGCCGACGGCTGGAGCCTGATAGCAGAGAGTGAGTTCACAACTCCTGAGGCTGGCGAGTTCATCTTCCACATTGCTGGCGACGACGGCTACCGTCTTTTCGTCGACGGCAAACAGCTTTGTGCTGATTGGGGCGACCACTCCGAGACATCGCGCATCGCTACTCTCAAGACAACCAAGGATCAGAAGCACTCGATTCGCATTGAATACTACGACAACGAGTACAACGGCAACTTACGCCTGAAGGTGATGACCGTTAAGTGAAATTGATTATTGACTTCAAAGACAATGATACGTACACTTTTGCTCTTGCTTACCGCGGTCCTCTGCGGTTTAGGATGGAGCAGCAGCGATGGGGCTCTGTCGGTTGCCGCGCCTCAACCGGTAAAGGATAGCATCGGGGTACCCGACGGCTATCGTCTCGTCTGGCACGATGAGTTCGAGCAGGGCACGGTACTCAACGCCGAGGACTGGACCCATGAAGTATGGGGAAAGGGATTCGTGAACAACGAATTGCAGGATTATGTCAACCACAAGACACCTGGCGGTAAGTTGGTTACCGAGGTCAAGAAAGGCCGATTGTTGATTCATTGTGTCAAGGAGAACGGAAAGATTTACTCGGGTCGCGTGTATGCCAAGGTACACGAAGGATGGCAGTACGGTTACTTTGAGGCAAGCATCAAACTGCCCAAGGGCCGTGGTACATGGCCGGCGTTCTGGATGATGCCCGTCAACTTCCGCTCTTGGCCGGCCGACGGCGAGATTGATATCATGGAGGAGGTAGGCTATCACCCCAACTATGTATCATCGAGTCTCCATGCCAATGCCCATGTTCACAGCAATGGCACACAGGTCACACACGAAATGTTGTGCGAAGGGGCCGAGAACGGCTTTCACACCTATGCCATGCTATGGACAGCACAAAATATCACCACATACGTCGATGGCCGCCTCCAACTGAGCTATGACAACCGAGGCCTGGGGCGTGATGACTGGCCTTACGACAATCCCTTCTACGTAATCTTCAATCTTGCCTGGGGCGGCAACTGGGGCGGCTCACAGGGAGTGGATGAACGTGCCTTGCCAGCCACGATGGAAGTGGAATATGTCCGTGTTTTCCAGAAGTAAATAAGACCAACATACTATGAGAGATTTTCTGCAAATACATCCCGCTGATACTGTGGCCGTGGCGCTGCAGCCGCTTTCGACGGGCTATGCTGTAGACATCAACGGCCAATGCATTACGCTGAGTTCTGATATACCCCAAGGTCATAAGTTCGCGCTTCGCGATATAGCTGAAGGCGAGGATGTCATCAAATATGGCTATCCCATTGGTCACGCCACGCGAGCCATAACTAAAGGCGAGTTGGTGGACCACCACAATTTGGCGACCAACCTTAGTGGCACGTTGGACTATAGTAGTATAAGACTGGACTCTCCCCCCGCCCTCCCTGTTAGGGAGGGAGCGGTTACCTTTGAGGGAGACAAAGCGGATGCCTTCTCAACACATTCTACTCCCTCCATGATAGGGAGAGCCGGGGGAGAGGCTACCTCCTTTCTCGGCTATCCCCGCCCAGACGGTCAAGTAGGTATCCGCAACGACATCTGGGTTATCCCTACCGTCGGTTGTGTAAATGGTATATGTAGGCAGATAGTGGAAAGAGCAGAAAAGACCCTTGCCCCGCTCCCCCGTAATGGGGAGAGCCTTGCTCCGCTCGATAGCTGCGCACCAGCTACTCCACTCCCTGACGAGAGGCGTCATGGGGTGAGTCTGCTTTATTTCCCCCACAACTACGGCTGCTCCCAGCTCGGCGACGACCATGAGAATACGCGTAAGATACTTCGCGATATGGTGCTGCACCCCAATGCAGGCGGTGTCCTGGTAGTGGGCCTTGGCTGCGAGAACAATCAGCCTCACGAGTTTGAGAAGTTGCTGGGCGATTATGACCGTCGGCGCATCCGCTTTCTCGTCTGTCAGGAAGTGGATGGTGATGAGGTGGAAGTAGGTGCAGCCATCGTCAGGGAACTCTACGAGCAGGCACAGACCTACGAGCATGTGCCGGTCCCCATCAGCAAACTGCGCGTGGGCTTGAAATGCGGAGGCTCCGACGGCTTCTCCGGCATCACGGCAAACCCCCTGCTCGGTGCTTTCACCGACTGGCTTTGTATGGAGCAAGGCGGCACAGCCATTCTCACTGAAGTGCCTGAAATGTTCGGCGCTGAAACCATTCTTATGCGTCGTGCCGTTTCAGATGACGTCTTAAAGCAGACCATAAAACTCATCAATGATTTTAAGGAATACTTCCTCAGTCATGGTCAGCCCGTAGGCGAGAACCCGTCGCCCGGTAACAAGGCCGGAGGCATTTCTACGCTTGAGGAGAAAGCGCTTGGTTGTACGCAGAAAGCGGGCACAGCCCCCGTAGTGGGAGTGCTGGAGTATGGCGAGGGAACCACTACCGATACCTCAGGCCTCTACCTCCTTTCAGCTCCAGGCAACGACCTCGTAGCCTCTACAGCCTTGGCTGCTGCAGGTTGCCAGCTCGTTCTCTTCACTACAGGTCGCGGCACACCTTTCTCAACCTTCGTGCCGACGCTTAAGGTATCCACCAACACTGACCTTGCGAGCCGTAAGCCTCAGTGGATAGACTTCGATGCCGGCGTGCTGTTGGAGGGCTCCACAATGGAGGAACTGCTGCCACGATTTATTACTTACATCATTGATGTCGCCTCTGGTCGCACACAAACTACGGCCGAGATCCACGGCAACGCTGAATTCGCAATCTTCAAGACAGGAGTCACCCTGTAGTAGTTGTTATCTGTTCACTATTCGACGATTTACGAATAACTGTCTACGTACTGTTTCTAATATTCGGCTATTTGGCAGGAAAAATCGTAAATAGTCAAGTCGTAAATAAATCGTAAATCGTAAATAGTCAAATCGTAAATTAAGAAAATGGACAAGGACGAAACGATATTCTCTAAACTCATTGCCGAGCGTCTCGGACTGCGCGAACGCCAGGTACAGGGCACACTGACGTTGTTGGACGGCGGTGCGACTATCCCTTTCATAGCTCGCTACCGCAAAGAGCGCACTGGTGCCCTCGATGAGGTGCAAATAGCTGCAATCGCCGAGCAGAACGACAAGCTCAAGGAATTGGTTAAACGCAAGGAAACCGTCGTCAATACTATCACCGAACAAGGAAAGATGACGCCCGAGCTGGAAGCTCGCATTGCCGACTGCTGGAACGCCACCGAACTTGAGGATATCTATCTTCCATATAAGCCTAAGCGTCGCACACGTGCTCAGGTGGCACGCGAGCAAGGCCTCGAGCCGTTGGCCAATCTGTTGTTGATGCAGCGTGAGTCTAACCCGGCAAAGGCCGCCGAACGCTTCGTTACGCCCGAGGTGCCGACGCCCGAGGACGCATTGCAAGGTGCACAGGACATCATCGCCGAGATGGTCAGCGAGGACGAACGTTCGCGGCAGAACATACGTGGTATCTTCCGTCGTACGGCCGTCATCACGTCCAAGGTGGTTAAAGCTAAGGCCGATACCGACGAGGCCGCCAAGTTCTCCGACTACTTCGACTGGAGTGAACAACTGCGCCGTTGCTCCAGCCATCGTTTGCTGGCTATGCGCCGAGGCGAAGCAGAGGGCGTCCTACGCGTCAACATAAGCGTTGACGATGATGAGTGCGTAGAGCGCTTGCAGCGTTATTTCGTTCATGGTCGCGGTGCCTCGTCCGAACTCGTAGCCGCAGCTGTGGCCGATGGCTACAAACGACTACTCTCGCCCTCCATCGAGAATGAGTTTGCCGCCTCCAGCAAAGAACAAGCCGATGATGAGGCCATACGTGTCTTTGCCGAGAATCTGCGGCAGCTGCTCCTCGCTGCGCCGCTCGGGCAGAAACGTGTGATGGGCATAGACCCAGGTTTCCGAACGGGGTGCAAAGTGGTGTGCCTTGACGCCCAGGGCAATCTCCTGCACCACGAAGCCATTTTCCCACATCCGCCTGTGCGTAAGCCCGCTGAGGCTGCCGATGCGCTGGCTGCGATGATAGAGCGCTACAAGATTGAGGCCATCGCCATAGGCAATGGTACTGCCAGCCGTGAAACAAAAGGTTTCGTGGAGATGGTCTGCGCCCAGCTCTCTCCTGACGATAAGGGCGCGAGGGTTGGCCTCTTCGTGGTCTCCGAGGACGGTGCCTCAGTGTATTCCGCTTCCAAGGTGGCACGTGATGAGTTCCCCGACGAGGACGTTACCGTGCGTGGCGCTGTCTCCATAGGTCGCCGACTGATGGACCCTCTGGCCGAACTTGTGAAGATTGACCCAAAGAGCATAGGCGTGGGACAGTATCAGCACGACGTAGACCAGACAAAGCTCAAGCACAGCTTGGACCAGACCGTCGAGAGTTGCGTAAACTCGGTCGGTGTGAACCTCAACACCGCCTCAGTACATCTGCTTACCTATGTCAGCGGCCTCGGCCCTGCCTTGGCAAAGAACATTGTTGACTATCGTCGCGACAACGGTGCTTTCATATCGCGTGCACAACTGAAGAAGGTGCCGCGACTGGGACCGTCGGTCTTTGAGCAGTGTGCCGGTTTCCTGCGTATCAGCGATGCAAAGAACCCGCTCGACAACAGCGCCGTGCACCCCGAACGCTATGCACTGGTTGAGCAGATGGCCAAGGATCAAGGTTGTAAAGTCATAGACTTGATTCAGCAGAAAGACCTACGCGCGCGCGTGGACATTAATAGGTATGTCAGTGCTGAAGTGGGACTCCCTACGCTTACCGATATCATGCACGAGTTAGAAAAGCCTGGCCGAGACCCGCGCGAGGCGCTTGAAGAGTTTGAGTTCGATAGTCGTGTCACTTCCATCGACGACCTTGTGCCAGGTATGGAGCTGCCCGGCATAGTGACAAACATCACCAATTTCGGCGCCTTCGTAGATATCGGTGTCCATCAGGACGGCTTAGTGCATGTCTCACAGTTGGCCGACAAATACGTCAGCCATCCCACAGACGTGGTCAAACTGCATCAGCATGTCCGTGTACGTGTCACCGAGGTCGACCGACGTCGTGGCCGCATATCGTTGTCGATGAAAGGACTTTAGTTGAGAATAACAGCTTAATATAAGGCAATTTATATTTCAGGTAGCTAACGGCTGTTGCCTCTATATAGTTTCCAAATAAAAAGGCGGAACCTGCAAGATTGTGCAAGTTCCGCCTATTGTTTATGAGCTGATTAATCTTCAGTTCTTGCAGCACAACGGCTTCAACTGCTTGAAGAAGTCGTTGCCCTTGTCGTCGACGAGGATGAAGGCGGGGAAGTCCTCCACTTCAATCTTCCAGATAGCTTCCATGCCCAATTCGGGGTATTCGACGCACTCGATGCTCTTGATGCTCGACTGCGATAGCACGGCTGCCACGCCGCCGATGGTGCCGAGATAGAAGCCGCCATGCTTCTGGCAAGCATCGGTCACCTGCTGCGAGCGGTTGCCCTTGGCAATCATCACGAGGCTGGCACCATTCTCCTGGAACTCATCCACGTAGGGATCCATGCGGTTGGCCGTGGTGGGACCCATTGAGCCGCAGGGGTAGCCTTCGGGAGTCTTGGCTGGTCCGGCATATAGCACAGGATATTTCTTAAAGTACTCGGGCATGCCTTCGCCGGCGTCGAGACGAGCCTTCAGTTTGGCGTGGGCGATGTCGCGAGCCACGATGATGGTGCCCTTGAGGTTCACACGTGTGCTGACAGGGTATTTCGTCAGCTCGGCGCGCACGGCATCGATGCCCTTCGAGAGGTCTATCTCAATGCCCTTCGTGCCTTCGCCTGGACGGCGCAGAGCCTCGGGAATAAGCTCTGTGGGGTTGCTGTCCATCACTTCGAGCCATACGCCGTCGCGGTTGATCTTAGCCTTGATATTACGGTCGGCCGAACAGCTCACGCCCATGCCGATGGGGCAGCTGGCACCATGACGCGGCAGACGGATGACGCGGATGTCGTGGGCTACATACTTGCCGCCGAACTGTGCGCCGAGCCCTATGTTGTGAGCTTCCTTCAGCAGCTTCTTCTCCAGGTCGATGTCGCGGAAGGCGCGGCCTGTCTCATCACCCGTCGTGGGCAATGAGTCATAGTACTTAATAGAGGCGAGCTTCACCGTCAGCAGGTTCTTCTCAGCCGATGTGCCGCCGATGACGAAGGCGATGTGGTAGGGCGGGCAGGCTGCCGTGCCCAGGCTCTTCATCTTCTCAACGAGGAAGGGGATCAAGGTGCCCTCGTTCTGGATGGTGGCCTTGGTCATCGGGTAGAAATAAGTCTTGTTGGCCGAGCCGCCGCCCTTGGCGACCATCACGAAGCGGTATTCTGCGCCCTCACAAGCTTCGATATCAATCTGAGCGGGCAGGTTGCAGCGCGTGTTCACCTCGTCGTACATGTTCAGGGGTGCGTTCTGCGAGTAGCGCAGGTTGTCCTGGGTGAAGGTGTTGAAGACGCCGCGGCTCAAAGCCTCTTCATCTTCGAAACCCGTCCACACCTGCTGGCCCTTCTCGCCGTGGATGATGGCGGTGCCGGTGTCCTGGCAGAAGGGGAGGATGCCCTTGGCAGCCACCTCGGCATTGCGCAGGAACTGCAGAGCCACATATTTGTCATTCTCGCTGGCCTCGGGGTCGCCCAGGATGGCAGCCACCTGCTCGTTATGCTCGCGACGCAGCATGAACTCCACGTCGTGGAAGGCCTGCTGGGCCAGCAGCGTCAGGGCTTCCTTTGAGACCTTCACGATCTCCTTGCCCTCGAATTCGGAAATGGTTACGCCCTCTTTCGTCAGTAGGCGGTACTCGGTTTTGTCTTCGCCCAGCTGGAACATCGGGGCGTACTTGAAATCAGGTGTGTTAGCCATAGTTGTTATTTCGTTTAGCGTTTATAAGTTTTTCGCCGCAAAGATAGTAATTAATTGAGAATTACATATTGAAAATCGGGAATTATTTCAGAGCAGGGCTTAAAAATGTCTTAGAAGATTAGAGATAAGATTGTTTCAAAAAAAAAAATTGTTTGAAACTGACTACAGACTACAGCCGCTACCTTAATACATATACTCTATGGGTGCCGTGGCCTGTGGCTTTGATGCCGTAAGCAGGGTTCTCCCATGATGCCTTCAGCTCGCGCTGGGCGGTGGTATAAGAGAGTCCCGTGATGCGGGCATAGTCGCTAACAGTCATGAAGGGATGGTCGCGCAGGAACTCACGGGCCACAATCATGCGGTTCTTGACCTGTGGATACTGCGACTTCTTGATGTGCACGCCTTCCTTGCCGTGAATGCGTTGGATGTCCTGCGAGTTGAAATGTGAGACCACATCATTGAAGAACTCGCTATTCTTGCGGTAATTGATGTGATGAAGTTCAAGGCTGCGGGCATTCCTCGTCCGGTCCTCAGCTTGCTGGGCATCGCCCTCAGCTTCCTCACCGTCGGCCTTCATACGAACGCCTATGCTGAACACTCCTATGTTGGGCAGTTCCACTGAATAGCCGCTACCCAACAGCTCTGCCAGCTCATCTGCCACGTCGATGAGGACTCCTGTTATGGTGGATTCTTTGAAACCGTGCCTATGCGCCACTTCCTTGATAAACTGTTTTGCATCCACGCGATGCTTTTGTTTCAGACGGTATACCGACCTCGTTTTCCCAGGCTCCAGCATATCGCGCTGTTCCAATTTGTAGTATTCAATCTGAGGCATTGTATTTAAATGGTTAAAGGTGGAGAATAGATTAGCTTTATTTGTCTTTGCAAAGATACAATAAAACGGAAAACGAAACAAATCCTGAAACATAAATCTTCAAAAAAGCTATCAACAAAAATACTATTGGTCATAATCTATAAAGCACCGTGTGACGTTTATAAAGCACCGAGTGCTTTATAGTTTTTGACCGGTCATGTCGCAGCACACGTCCTTTCTCGCAGAACTATATGTCTAAGACTTAGGAACTTTTCTTCAGGCCGTATGAGGTCGTTTGACAGGTTGTGAAAGCGTATACTTCAGGTCAAGAATCGGTATACATAAAGTCTTGATTTTCAGGGAAAAAAGTCAAAATAAAGATAACGAAAACTATTGACAAACACATTTAAATGAATTATCTTTGCAGACGAATTCTTAGCATGCAAGTGGCCACAGATTGCAAGACATTCATCTTAAACACACATTAAAAAAATAGAATAATGAAAAAAATTAGAAGTCAAGCCCTGAACATCGTTCAGGAATTCCTCGCCGCTGGCTACGATCTGCGTCGCAACCTCATCAGAGTATCTGCTGTCGCAGCTGTTGTGGTTTGATGTAGGAAACAGATGATAAACAACTGGTAAAAGCCCTCGTTTTAACGGGGGCTTTTCTTTTTATTCTCCAAAAGCAAATTATGCACTTAGCATAGCCCCGCCTTTGACGGGGCGATAGAAAAAGCCTCAGGCTGGCGCTCTTCGGTGATGAAGATGATGCCAGCCTGAGGATGTGATTATTTAAAAGATGTGGTGATTCGTTAGTGGTTATCTCACGGCTGTTTTCTTGCCATTCACGATATACACGCCGCTACGCTGAATGGAATCCACTTTCACACCACTGAGGTTGTAGTAGTTGTCGTCGGTGCTGTTGTTGCTGGCGTTCATTGTTATGGCATCTTGTTCGCTGCTTATGGGTGCGAGTTCTATGACGTCGCCGGCTGCTGAAGTGGGAATGGTGAAGCTGCCGTCGCCGTTCTTGGTGACTGCGACCTCCGTGCCATTGACCTTGGCAGAGATGGTCATCTTAGACGCCAACAAGCCCACGGTGAGGGTAAGTGGCTGCCCCTGATTGTTGATGATACGAGCACTGGCGAATTTGCCGTCGGCCCATTCCTGGTCTACAGTGAAGTCGCCGATGGCCTTGAGGCCCTTGATACTTCCGTTCTTCCATGCCGAAGGCAGGGCGGGGAGCAGGTGTAGGTTGCCGTCGTAGCTCTGCAGGAGCATCTCTGCCACGCCTGAGGTGAAACCGAAGTTGCCGTCGATCTGGAATGGTGAATGCGCATCCCACAGGTTGTAGTAGCAGCCGCCCTGACCTGACATGGCTATGATGTAGCTCTGGCTGTGCTTGAGCATGAGAGCGAATACCTTGCGTGCCTCGTTGCCATTGAGGGCACGGGCAAAGAGGTTCACTTTCCAGCCGCCCGACCAACCGGTGACGTCAGTGGCGTTGCGCACGAGCAGCGAATTGACGGCGGCCTTGTAAAGGCGTTTGCCTTCGGCGTCGTCGGTAAAGGCTGACACTTGACCATAGGGATAGAGGGCCATGAGGTGGCTGAGGTGACGATGGCCGGCGGCGTCGCCCTGTGAGTTGAGCGTGAGGTCGGCCCACTCGCGCAGGCAAGTCTTGCCGTTGTAGGTCTCGGTGTGCAGTCCTTTGTCAAGCACTTCCCAGAAGTCGCGCATCTCTTGCAAGTCGCGGGCAGAGACGGGTGAATCGTCGGCCAGAATCTCGGCACCTTCGATGACGCTGCGCACTACTTCAGCAGTGTTCTGCTGAGCAAAGGCGGTTGAGTGACCGCTAGGACCGTGCTCGGGCGAGTATTCGTCGGCCACGAAGTATGTGCCGTTGGATGCCTTGGTGCTGATATCCTTCAGGAACTGTGCTGAACGGAGCATGGCGGGCAGGGCACGGCGCAGGAAGTCGCGGTCGAGCGTGTAGCGGTAGTGCTGCCACAGATGTGAGCAGTTCCATGCAGCGAGGGTCTTGATCTGGAATGCCATCCACTGCGAAGTGCCGCCGAAGATATTGGTCTCGGTGGGTACCATCCACCCGCGCACGCCGCTCTTGTAGCGCTGGGCCACGGTGTGGAAGTTGTATCTGTCGCCCGAAAGGGTAATGATATTATTGAGGAACGGCAGGTGCATGGTGCTGAGGTTGGTGATCTCGGCAGGCCAGTAGTTCATCTGTACGTTGACGTCGGTGTGGATATCGCAGTGCCAGAAGCTGGTGTTGGAATCGTTGTTCCAGATGCCCTGCAGGTTGGCCGGTGCGTTGATTAGTACGTTGTTGCAGCTGATCTCAAGATAACGGCCGTACTGGAAATAGAGCTGCTCGAGGAACAGGCCGTCGGCCTTGTTGCGGTTGGCGGCCGTGGCGTAGTTGTCGACGAGGGCCTTGGTGGTCATGGTGCTGGCGGCATCGCCCAATTGTAGGCTTACGCGCCCCATCAACTCAGAGAACTGCGCCACGTGGTCCTCATATATCTTATTCCAACCATCGGCGCAGGCTGCGTCGAGCAGCTGGCTGTTGGCAGCTGCCACTTGCGCGCGCGTACCTTTAATATATGAAGGTGTGCTGTCGTCGAAGTTGGTTGCTACGGTCATGAATAGGGTGACCTCGGTGGCACCGTCGACTTCAATGCCCTTGGCGGTGGTGGTGACGGTGCCGCCCGTGGCAACGACGCGCATCTCTGTGCTGTAGCTCACGGTCTTCAGCTTGCCGCCGAAGGTGCCGCTGCCGTCACTGTAGGTTGCAGCCGAGGCATTGATACTGCCATCGGGCTCGTAGCTGAAGCGCAGGTGCAGAGGCTCGCTGCCGTCGGCCGTGTAATGGGCTGCCATCACGCGGTGAGGTGCTGAGACGATGTAGCGGCGAGTGTAATGCGTGCCGGCAGTACTACTGAAATTGACGCCTGCTACGCCTTGCTCTATGTCGAGATAACGTATGTAGTCGTTGATGGGCTTTGTGTTGTCCTTCACAGAGCCTATCTCGCTGAGGTCGTCGACGAATATCTTGCCCAGGCAGGCATATTTGCCGTGCTCGCCCCAGTCGGTGGGTGAACCGTTGTAGAGCGTCTTCTCGTTGAGAATGATCTCGTCGCGCAGCACGCCGCCCAGGAGCGTAGCGCCTATCTGGCCGTTGCCGATGGGCAGGCCGTATTCCATCCACGGGTTGCCTGAATCGGAGAGCGTAGACGGGAAGTCGTACCATAGGCTCAGCGGGCTGATGTCCGTTGGGCGTGAGCCTCCGTTGACTTGATGATAATCGAGTAAGGGCATATCAGCCTCGTCGATGAACATCAGTTTGTTGCTGTTGTCGCCGACGCTCCAGAAACCGATATTCTTACCTGCCGACATTCCTGTCCAGGGGTTGAAGGTGGTGCCAGTGATGCCTTTACGTGCTATCTCAAACGAGCCGTCGGAGTTGGTGATGAGAGTGAAATCAGTGGCGGAACTGGCGTTGGCAACTGTATAACAGAAATCATTGGAGGTATGTTTAACACCGACATAATGACCGCTGCTGCTCATCAGTTTGAAGCTCTCGGCATTGCCGATGAGTGCCCAAGAGGTGTCGAACACGCCCTTGGTGATGAGCAGGTCGCCCAGTGCTTCACCTTCGGAGATGTATACTGTGCCTGCGCGGAACTTAATACCATAGTACTTAGCCTCTTCGGCCGAAGCAGAAAAGAAGCCAGGCTGCGGCGGTTCGGGTTGGTCGCCTTTGGCTGTGAAAACGAAGGTGGAGTTGTTGTCGCCCATGGCACCGCTGCTGTTCCAATGTGCGATATACCCTCCCTGCTGGTTCCAGTAGTTGTTGCCAGAGGTGCCGTCCTTGATGAACCAGCCAGCCACGCCGGCTCCGTTGGTGCCCTGCTGGAAGGTGAATGATGCTGATGTGGCACCGTCGGCAGCTACCATGGCAGCTTTCTTGTCGTTGGCGGTGGAGAGTACATAACCTGTGCCTAAGGCCTTGTTGTAGAAGCGATAGGCGCCATTGCCGTCGCTGACGATACACCAGAGACCGGCATCGGAGGTATCTTCGGCTGTATTGCTAAGCTTCAGCACGTTGCCGGCATCGGTATAGGCTGAGCCCGTGCTCAGGTAGAATAGCGTGCCGCCGCTCTTGTAGTTGGTAATCTGGTACCACACGGTGCCATCGGCGAAGTCGGTGCCTGGAGCATCGGATACCCAAAGTCCGTTGACCATATCGGCTCCGTGGATTCCTACGATGCCTATTACGCTTAGCAATAAGCATGCAAACAAACGGGAAAGATTATTCATAACTGTTTTCATTGTGTGTATATGCGTTTGGTGTTACTTATGGTTTTAGGAATACTTTCTTGCCGTTGATAATATAGATGCCGGGGGGAAGCAGACGGCTGTCGGCGCGAGAAGCGACGCGCATGCCGTGAAGGTTAAAGACACGGGAGTCGTTGTTGTCGGCAGCTATATCTCTGCATGAGGTTGCGACATCACCTATAGTAAGTGTCACCACGTGCTCGTTGCCGAGGAAATCGGTGTAAGTGGCCGTAACGATTCCGCCTTTGCCGTCGGAGCCTATTTTCACCTTGCCATTGGTTATCTTGAAATCCTCGCTGGTGAAAGTGGCTTCCTCAGTGAGGTCTTCGCGATGGCCGTCGGCAAAGGTGCACCACAATTGCAGGGTGACGGTGGCGCGGGCTTTGGCTTCGAACTCGGTATCGAAACTCTTTACGGTGAAGAATTTCTTTAGGCTTGAGGTGATACGGTAGTCCTCGTTCATCCTGGTGTCGAGTTCCATCGTGCGTAGGGCTTCGTAGGCGTAGCGCTTGCCCGTAGTGCGATAACCTGCAGCGCAGAAATGCCAAGGGTCGGTGTTGTTGCCTGGGCAACCGTTGGAATGGATGACGTGAGATGTAGGAACCACCGACGGCATCTTTGCGATGATGTTGTTATGTCCCCAACACACGCCGCCCTGGTCTTCGCGCAGCATCTCACCAACGAACAAGGGCACACTATCGGCGCTGAGACCGAGGTCGGTGAGCATGTCGTTGTAGATCTTCTTGACGTTCTTGGGCCAATTGGGGTCGCAGTTGTTGGAGCATCCCTGATGCAGAAGTATGCCTTTGATGACACCTTTCTCCTGTGCCTTGCGTCCCATGTCTATAAGACGCTGGTATGCATTGCCGCCATAGTGGTTCCTTGTGATTATTGCCCACCATTCGTTGGGGTTGTCGGCAAGCTTTTGTACGCATTTGTCCTTGTCGAACATCTCAATGGGACTGCCGCCCATGGCTACGGCTACGACGCCGACCTTGACATCCTTGGGCAGGGCAGCTACCATGGTGCGACCGAAATAGTCGCTCATGCCGAGCTTGCCCACGGGACTGACGATGGGCGGTAAGGCCTTGTACCATTTGCCCAGCGCGCGGGCAGGACTGTCGAATTTAGTGGTGGCGAGCATCTGGAAACGAGTGTCGACCGCGTTGTCGACGGTCTCCCATTGAGCATTGCCTTCCATGTTCGACTGCCCGAAACAAAGATAGACATAAAAATTAGGATCAACTTCGGCACGGGCTGCAGTAAGGCTTCCAGCCAGTAGTACTACCATTAATAGGATTCGTTTCATCAGGCTATTTCTCATCGTCGTTTTCCTCGTAGTGTTGGAAGAGGAAGTCGTTGTAGGGATATTTTTGTACGTGAAGTTCTCGCACACGTGTATAAAGTGCCGTGCGGAGCTCGTCGATATTAGTGCGTTCGCGAGCGCTGATGAAGAGGCAGTCGCCATTGAGCTTTGCCATCCATGTCTTCATCAGGTCGGGTAGGGGGGTGTTCTCGCGTGTGGCGGGAGTGAGGTCGTCGTCGTCCTTTGGCGTGAAGGTATAGGCGTCGATCTTATTGAAGATGATCATCGATGGCTTGTCGGCGCAGCCGAGGTCGGCCAGAGTCTTGTCAACGACGCGTATCTGTTCCTCGAAATCAGGATGCGAGATATCCACGACATGCACGAGCAAATCGGCTTCTCGCACCTCGTCGAGAGTGCTCTTGAAGGATTCGATGAGGTCTGTAGGCAGTTTGCGAATGAAACCTACGGTGTCGGAGAGCAGGAATGGCAGGTTGTCGATGATGACCTTGCGCACGGTGGTATCCAAAGTGGCAAAGAGCTTGTTCTCGGCGAATACTTCACTCTTGGCCAGAAGGTTCATGAGGGTGCTCTTGCCTACGTTGGTGTAGCCGACAAGTGCTACACGTATCATTCGTCCTCGGTTGCTGCGCTGTGTGCTTTTCTGGCGGTCGATGTCGGCAAGGCGTTGCTTGAGCAAGCTCATGCGGTTGAGGATGATACGGCGGTCCATCTCCAACTGCGTTTCGCCTGGGCCGCGCAGACCTACGCTGCCCTTGCCGCCTCCAGAACCGGAACCGCCGCCCTGGCGCTCGAGGTGAGTCCATAGGCGTTGCAGACGCGGCAGCATATAGCGGTACTGTGCCAGCTCCACCTGTGTCTTGGCATTGGCTGTCTGAGCTCGCATGGCGAAGATGTCGAGGATGAGGCTTGTGCGGTCGAGAATCTTCACCTTCAACACGCTCTCGATATTGCGCAACTGCTTGGCGCTGAGCTCATCGTCGAAGATTACCATGCCTATCTCGCGGTCGGCATCCTCCTCGGCGGCTATAAAGGCGCGTATCTCATCCAACTTGCCTTTGCCTACGTAGCTGGTTTGGCTGGGACCGCCCACGCGCTGAGTGAAACGGCGCACGGTGACGGCTCCTGCCGTAGTGGCCAGGAACTCCAGCTCATCGAGATATTCATTAGTCTTGCGCTCGTTCTGCTCCGGGGTGATAAGACCCACGAGAACGGCCGTTTCGGCTTGTGCCTCGGTGATTACGAACTCTTTCATAATATAAAAGTGAACAGCGAAAGAGTGAAAAGTGAAAAATAAGAATTACCTGCGAGCATAGGCGGTGACAGGTTACTTGTATTTTTCACTTTTCACTCTTTCATTTTTCACTTAACCTGAATGACGAGGTATTTGCTTGCACTCCAGAACTTGGCAGGGTCGGTGATGCGGAGGATGTACTGCCCCTTAGCGTCCTTAGCAAGAACGTAACTGTTGGCAGGATGACTGGTCAGCAGTTCGGCACTCTTGCTGTAGAGCTTGATTTCCTTGTCGATACGTGTGTCGATCTTTGTGAAATAGTCGCGGTTGAAGTTGCTGGCCTTCAGCACATCGCCGTTCTGGAGAATCTTCTGCTCTTTGAGCTCGGCCTTGGTGCCGAAAACAAACCATGCTGAATGCAGGTCTTTGTCCTGAGCCTGGATGGTCTCCTGCTTCTGTTGGTTGTCGGCTTCGAGGTTGCTGACGCTTTCGCTGAGTGAGTTGATTTGGTCGCCCTGCTCGGCAATCTGAATGTCCTTCTCGGCCAGCTGAGCCTGCAGCTCCTGAATGTGGGTGTTCTGCTCTTCGAGCTGTGCCGACAGGTTCTCAATAGTCTTAGTGAGTTTCTCCACGTTAATGGTCGAGGCCTTCAGGCGCTGCTTCAGTTGCTCCACTTTTTCGCGGTTCTGCTTGAGTGTCTCCTGGATGAATTGCATGTTCTCGCGAATCACCTCGCGCGACGAGGCGCTCTCGGGATTGCCGTTGGCAACGGTTATGCGGCCTTCAGCTTCGTTTATGAGGCGGAATCCCTCTTGGATTTCGTTGACGGAACCCATTATCTCGTTGAGCTCAACGTCTTTCTCGTCGAGCAACTGCATTAAGGAGTCACGCTCCATTTGTGCTTTTTCGTTTGTCTTGCCGAATTCGTTGCAAGATGCGAATGTTAATGCCGTGAGGCATAGGGGTACAAGAAAAAACTTTTTCATTTTACCTTTATTTTAATTGGTTGTTATTTCGTTTTCTGTTTTTTTGTTATTCCGGCTTTTCCAGTCTTTCGGGCTTTTCAGGTTTCCCACCGACAATGATTACGAATTCGCCGCGCGGCTCGTGCTCTTGGAAATGCGTCAAGGCTTCGGCTATGGAGCCGCGCACCACTTCCTCGTGCACCTTTGATATCTCGCGGCAGACGGCTACCGGCCGCTCCTGGCCGAATACCTCTGCAAACTGCTGTAAGGCCTTCACGATGCGGTGGGGCGATTCGTAGAAGACCATGGTACGTGTTTCGTCGGTCAGTAGCTGCAGTCGTGTCTGCCGTCCTTTCTTCTGAGGCAGGAAGCCTTCGAAACAGAAACGGTCGCATGGCAGACCGGAGGCCACCAGCGCTGGCACGAAGGCTGTAGCGCCAGGCAGACAACTGACTTCAACGCCTGCGCGTATGGCCTCGCGCGCGACGAGGAAACCAGGATCGCTAATGCCCGGAGTGCCGGCATCGCTCACCACTGCTATGGTCTCGCCGGCAAGCAGGCGTTCCACTATACGAGCCACCGCCTGGTGCTCGTTGAACTTGTGGTACGAGAGCATCGGCTTGTGAATATCGAAGTGTTTCAGCAGGAGACCGCTCGTGCGGGTATCCTCTGCCAAAATCAGGTCGGCCTCGCGTAGCACCCTCAGTGCACGCATGGTGATATCTTCGAGATTGCCTACAGGCGTTGGTACGAGGTATAACATACGCGGCAAAGGTACAAAAAAGTTTATTGTTTAAAGTTTAAAGTATAAAGATTTATTCGCTATTTACGTTTTATTTGCATTTTTCAAGGATTTTCTCACGTTTTCTTTGGCAGAAACGCAATAAAAGACTACTTTTGACACAAATTTTATGCTAATAAGAATGAGAAGCGAAAGGGATTACAATGGCGAGGTGATGCGACGTGGCCGCGTGGAGGTGGTCTGCGGTTCCATGTTTTCGGGCAAGACCGAGGAGCTCATACGTCGTGTCAAGCGTGCGGTGTTTGCCAAGCAGAAAGTGGAGATCTTCAAGCCTGCTATCGATGTGCGCTACAGCGAAGAGGATGTTGTAAGCCACGAAGGCAAGGCCATACCCTCGACGCCCGTGGAGAGTGCCGCAAGCATATTGCTTATGGGGTCAGACTGCGACGTGCTCGGCGTGGACGAGGCTCAGTTCTTCGACGACCAGATAGTGGACGTGTGCAATGAATTGGCTAACCGTGGCATACGCGTCATTGTGGCAGGCCTCGACCTTGACTTCCGCGGACAGCCCTTCGGTCCGATGCCTAAGCTGTGTGCTATCGCTGACGAGGTTACTAAGGTGCATGCCATCTGTGTGCGCTGCGGAGCCCTTGCTTACGTCAGCCATCGTATTGTGGCAGGTGAAAAACAGGTACTGCTTGGGGAAACACACGAATACGAACCGCTCTGCCGTCAGTGTTACGCAGAGGCCACTTCATAACCCTTCAATCCGTCAACCATGTTCAAGACTCCTATCACTTTCGACAGCTTCATTCGCGGAGCGCTCATAGCCCTGATACTCTTCGGTGTCGGTTTCCTGATAAACCGCCTCAGTGGCGTGCTGTTGCCCTTTTTCATTGCATGGCTCTTGGCTTACCTGATATACCCGTTGGTCAACTTCCTGCAATATCGCTGCCATCTGCGCTATCGCACCCTTAGCATCTTTGTCGCTTTGATAATCGTGCTGGCGGTGATTACTGGTGTTCTGCTGCTCATAATACCGCCGATAATAACTGAGTTCTCAAAGGCCAATGGACTGTTTGCCAAATATGCAGAGCGTTTCCTTGGCGGTACGGGACTGATTCCCTACATTCAGGACTTCTTGAATCAGTGGGGTTCAAAATATCAGGACAATATCCTTGATCTTGTCAAGGAGAAGAGTTTCGTTGACGCCGCACAATCGGTGCTCGGGCAGTTGTGGGATATTCTATACCAGACCTTCGACTTTGCTATCGGCGTAGTGGGTTCGCTGATAGTGTTGCTGTACATGTTTTTCATACTTCAAGACTACGAGAAACTCAGCAACGGATGGTTTGACCTTCTGCCAGAACGCACGCGTCCATTTGCTGCACAACTCGTGACCGATGTTGAGCACGGCATGAACAGTTATTTCCGTGGTCAGGGCCTTGTAGCTCTATGTGTAGGCGTGCTCTTCTCTATCGGTTTTCTTATCGTAGGCTTCCCTATGGCTGTGGGCTTGGGCATGTTTATGGGCTTCCTAAACCTCGTGCCTTATCTTCAGATGGTAGGCTTCCTACCCATGGTACTTCTTGCTTTGCTTAAATCCGCCGATACGGGCGAGAACTTCTGGGTTATCATTCTGCCGGCCATCATAGTGGTATGCATAGTGCAGGCCCTGCAGGATATGTTCCTCGTGCCAAAGATTATGGGCTCGGCCATGGGATTGAAGCCGGCAGTCATCCTCCTTTCTCTCTCGGTATGGGGCTCGTTGCTTGGTTTCATAGGCTTGATCATAGCTTTGCCGCTCACCACTCTGCTCATCTCCTATTACCGACGTTTCGTGCTCGACGAGAATGTGAAACCTTTGCCACAATCTGTATCCGAAGAACCCATAGAGGAGCCTTTTGAGGTGCCTTCAGAGTCATCTGAGAATGCATAAATAGAAAAAAATGCACTTAAAACGAAAAAAAAATGCAAAACGTAAATGGTAAATCGTAAATAATGCTTACCTTTGCAGCCGCAAAATGAGGAACACCCTCATCCAAGCGTTTAGGTAGATCCGTTAGCTCAGCAGGTAGAGCACAACACTTTTAATGTTGGGGTCTTGGGTTCGAGCCCCAAACGGATCACCACAGAAAGAGGCTTCGCAGCCTCTTTTTTGTTTTCCGTTTGGGGCTCTCACCCAAGGAGCGCAATAACTATATTATTGCCGTGATTTTTCTAAATTAATCTGTTACTCAATTACTAATATGGTAATCGAGTACGGAGATAGGGTGATTGGGAACTGCTTGGCCACTTTCTGCGTAGACTCCTGTGGAACGATATTGCGGGGATTGTCGATGGAGTTGGTGTCCTCGGGCCGTGCAGACTTGAGTTCAATCTTCTTGGCCTTTGCCTTCACCTTTTTTGCACCGTCAAGTTTTACGGTGACCTTCTGTGCATTCCCCACTGCGTTCACCAGCTTCAGGTAGGTCTTGCCGGTCTTGGCCTCCGTGGTGGCTGTATAGAAAACAGCATTGGCTTCATCGCCTCGGTCAAGCTTCTGCTTGGGAATGTCAACGGCCTCAACGGGTACGATGCGGTCGCCCAGATACTGCGAGAACATTACCTGTGCCCAGTACGACGGCGAGCCGTAGGCATTGAGCACGTCATAGCCGATGAGGTCGCTGGCCCACTGCATGCCTCCGGGTTCCACGTTGACAAAGAGCGGCGCATAGCACGACATGATGCAGATGTCGGAGTTGCGTTCCATGCATGCCATCCAAGCAGCATCACCCAGCGCAGCGTTCATGTTCGTGGTGGGTGAACCCTCGCGCGTAGCCCATTCACCGCAGAAGATCTTAGGTCCGTTGCGGTCGTAGCGGTCGTATTGGAAGGCATTGCGGTACATGTCGAAGGCGTTGCGATAGTAGTGCTCGTCAATGACATCGACCTTCGGGTTGGGGATGGCTTTCGACTTGAGGGCATCATAACCTACGGTAGAGATAATCTGCAGTTGAGGATAGCGTGCCTTGATGGCATCGTAGAACATCTTGAAGCGGTTGGGATAGCTGCCGCTGCGGTCGAAGAAGTCCTCGTTGCCTATCTCAACATAGTGGAGTGGGAATGGCTCAGGATGACCGTCGCGGGCACGCACGGCACCCCATTTGGTGGAGGCATCGCCCATGATATACTCTATCTCGTCAAGAGCGTCTTGAATGAAGGGCTTGATATAGTCGCCGTCTAAGTGGTCACCGTTCAACACGTAGCCGGCAAACACACCTACCACAGGTTCGCCGCCCGTGTCCTCAGCCCACTGGCAGAACTCCAACAGACCCAGTCCGTCGGTAGAGCGATAGCCCCAAGGGCTCTGGTGTCCCGGCCGTTCGTCGGGGTTGCCTATGGTTTGTTTCCAGTCGAAGCGGTTGGCGAAGTTGTTGCCTTCGAGATAGTTGCCGCCGGGGAAGCGCACGAACTTAGGTTTCATTTCGGCCATCATCTCCATCAGATCCACACGTAAGCCATTCTTGCGGTTTTTGTAGCTGGGGGCGAAGAGAGTAACGCGCGTCAGTTCGATGCTGCCAGCCTCATTACCTATGATGAAGAGGCGTGCATCCTTCGTGTCAGCCTGTGTAGCAGAAGTGGCCAACTGGATGTCGAATCGTTGCCAATCGCCTGTGAAACCGCTAACCTTCGTCTCGGCGTAGGTTGTGGCAGCATCGGCGCTCTTTAGGGCTATGGTCAGCGATTTGATGGGAGCGGAAGCGGAGAGACCGCCCGCAGGCCCCTGCTCGTTGCGTGCTGCCGGTTGTCGGACGTAGAGCGCGCCCTTGAAGGTCGTGTTCTTGCGGATGGGGAATCCCCAGTAGCCTTCGCTGACGAGAGCAAGGCCAGCCTGACCGTAGTTCACGATGAGTGAGGTGGGGTTGGCGTCATTCATGCCGCCCTGACGGTTCTGGCGCACGCGCACCTGTACCGTGTCGGAGAGTTGCCAACGCTCAGGGCGTACGGTAAAACGAGGCGTTTCTGCATTAGGCCGACCGCCACGACGCCCGCCTCTGGGATTGAACATGTCTGCGAACGAAGGGTTGGGCACCAACTGTGTGTATAGTCCACCCTCGTAAGCGTAATTGATTTCCTCGGTCATCAGTCCGTAAAGCATCGGACTAACCTCTGTCGTGGCCTCGTCCAGACGCAGAGTCAGTGTTTGTGCCTGGAGCATCATTGCCGTGCTAAGCACGGCTACAATAGCGGATAACTTTTTCATGTGTTTGATAAATGTGTTTGGCTGTGAATAAAAGTAAGACAAATGGTTATCTGTGTGCAAATATATAAATAAATCCCAATGCAACATTCAAAAGCCCTGGGATTTAACTTTCTTTGTATATTCAACTAGCTCACGCGGAATCTATTAGCTATGAGCTACTTTCCCAATATTGGACAAGGAAAATGATAAAAATGAAAAAAACTTTAGACTTTAAACTATATACTTTAAACTTTTTACTACCTTTGCGCGCTGAAATGTTATTTGTGCAGGATTTTTGTTTAGATTATAATATAGGAAGTAATGAAAAAGTTGTTTTTGGGCGACGAAGCCATAGCACAGGGAGCTATCGATGCAGGCCTTTCGGGTGTTTATGCATATCCCGGCACGCCGTCCACTGAGATTACCGAGTACATCCAGGCCAATGCTTTGGCTAAGGAGCGTGGTCTCCACTCGCGCTGGTGCACCAACGAGAAGACGGCCATGGAGGCCGCCCTCGGCATGTCGTTCATGGGCAAGCGCGCTATGGTGTGCATGAAACATGTAGGCCTTAATGTCTGCGCCGACCCGTTCGTCAACAGCGCCATGACAGGCGTGGGCGGCGGCGTTGTCGTGGTGGTGGCAGATGATCCCTCAATGCATTCATCACAGGATGAGCAGGACTCGCGCTTCTACGGCAAGTTTGCCATGCTGCCAGTCTTTGAGCCCAGTAACCAGCAGGAGGCTTACGATATGATGGCTGATGCTTTCGACTACAGCGAACGCCAGCAGTTGCCCGTGCTTATGCGCGTTACCACACGTATGGCCCACTCGCGTGCCGTGGTCGTGGTCAAAGATGAGGCTCGTGCCGAGAACGACAAGAACTACGACGCCGCTGCTGCCAACTGGGTGCTGCTGCCGGCCAATGCCCGCCGCCGCAACGACAAGGTCACGGCGCAACAGGTTCAGCTCGAAGCCGATGCTGTAAGCTCAACATACAACAAACTTATTCTTCCGGCGTCTGGTTCAGGCTGTCCCCTTGGCATCATCGCCAGTGGCATTGCATATAATTATGTGATGGAAACCCTCGCCAAGCGCTCCTTCAAGCAAGAGGTAAGTATCCTCAAGGTGAGTCAGTACCCTCTCCCCAAGACGTTGGTTCGTCAGATGCTCGATGCTTGCGACAAGGTGCTTGTCGTGGAGGAAGGTCAGCCTTTTGTCGAGGAACAGGTGCGCGGTGTCTTTGAGAGTCGTAACATACTCGGCCGCCTCACAGGCGAACTGCCCCGTACTGGCGAGCTCACGCCGGATTGTGTGGCTGCTGCACTGAATGAACAATTGGCATCGGACAATGAACAGGACTCGGAAAAGCTTAATGCCCCGTTCGTTGATGCTTCTTCGCTTGTAGCTCCCCGTCCGCCACAGCTCTGTCAGGGCTGCGGTCATCGTGATGTTTATACCGCTTTGAACGAAGTGCTGAAAGAGTATGAGAATCCACGTGTCTTCGGCGACATAGGCTGTTACACCCTTGGCTTCTTGCCTCCTTACAAGGCTATCCACTCCTGCGTGGACATGGGCGCCTCAATCACTATGGCCAAGGGTGCTGCCGATGCCGGACAGTGGCCGGCCTTAGCCATCATTGGCGACAGCACATTCACCCACTCTGGCATGACAGGCCTCTTGGACGCCGTCAACGAGAATGCCGACATCACAGTGATCATCTCCGACAACCTCACCACCGCCATGACGGGCGGACAGGACTCAGCCGGTACGAACAAGTTCGAAACTATTTGCCGTGGCCTCGGTGTGGCTGATGAACATCTACATGTAGTAGTGCCTCTTCCCAAGAATATGCCTGAGATCACCCGCATAATCCGCGAAGAGATCAACTACCACGGCGTCTCAGTCATCATACCTCAGCGCGAATGTATTCAGACTTTCAAGCGTCATGCTAAAGAGAAGAAGGTCGCTAATAAGTAGTAAAATGTAAATTGTAATAGTGTAAATGAAAGTTGATATCATACTTTGCGGAGTAGGAGGCCAGGGCATCCTCAGTATCGCCACCATCATCGGCGAAGCCGCAATGAACGAGAACCTTTATATCAAGCAGGCCGAGGTGCACGGCATGAGCCAGCGCGGCGGCGACGTACAGTCGAACCTTCGCATCAGCAGTGAACCCATCGCCAGTGACCTAATCCCACATGGTGCTGCCGACGTTATCATTTCCATGGAACCCATGGAGGCCCTGCGTTACCTGCCTTACCTCAGTGCCGATGGTTGGGTGATTACTTCTACGGCTCCGTTCGTGAACATCCCCAATTATCCTGACATCAACGATATCAAGGCCGCCCTGGCGAAACTTCCTCATGTTGTAGCCATTGATATCGAGCAACTCGCAAAAGACAACGGCGTGCCTCGCTCGGCCAACGTCATACTGCTCGGTGCTGCCCAGAAAGCCCTCGGCATAGACTACGACAAACTGGAGACCGCCATTCGCCGAGTCTTCGGCCGCAAGGGCGATGCCATAGTGGATGCCAATATCAGAGCACTCGCCATCGGGCGTGATGCGCAGTAACAGGGCACGCTCCAATCAGGGCCTTCGGCCTGTTGAAGAACAACATAACCCTTACGTAACTTTGCGTAAGGGTTTTCTTTTTCCCATCATCTTACTTTTGTGCCGACAAGTTGACGAGTTGACAAGTAGTTTGCTTTTATTTGTATGTCAAAAGCAGTATAAACAATGCACTTTAAGCATTTTCGTACCCGAACAAATTACAGCGTGAGTTGATTTGTGTTATTTTATTACGTCAATGCTTATTTTCTTTTCCTTTTGTGTGTGGCTTTCATAAGAAAATAGTAACTTTGCCGCTGATTTAACTAAAAATGCAATAAAATGAAAGAAAAGATAGCGACGCCAATAGCACGCGAAGTGGTGGACGGCCTGATTGCTCAGCTTGGTATCCAGGATTTCGCCAAGGCCACAATCCGCGAGGTTAAGCAGGTGGCAGCCATGGCCGAGAAGGAAAGTGGCGTGGAGTTCATCAAAATGGAGATGGGTATTCCCGGACTTCCTGCTGCACAAGTAGGCGTCAAAGCACAGGTGCAGGCATTGGAAGCCGGCATCGCTCACTCGTACCCCGACATCCAGGGCTATCCGGGACTTAAGCGCGAAGCCTCACGTTTCGTAAAGGCGTTCATTGGTGTGGACATCGCTGCCGAAGGCTGTGTGCCTGTAACTGGCTCTATGCAAGGCACATTCGCTTCGTTCCTCACCTGCTCGCAGGCAGACAAACGGAAGGACACGGTGCTGTTCATCGACCCAGGCTTCCCTGTACAGAAGATGCAGTTGCAGGTGATGGGCGTGAAGTACGAGACCTTCGATGTCTACGACTTTCGCGGCGATCGGCTGCGCGGAAAGCTTGAGGGCTATCTTGCGAAAGGGAATATCTGTGCCATCGTTTATAGTAACCCCAACAACCCGGCGTGGATCTGTCTTACGGAGGACGAGTTGCAAGCTGTGGGCGAGCTGGCGACGAAGTACGACTGCATCGTAATGGAGGACCTGGCTTATTTTGCTATGGATTTCCGTAAGGATTTGAGCGTGCCGTTTGAACCGCCCTATCAGCCCACCGTGGCTCGCTATACCGATAATTTTATGTTGCTTATCAGCGGTTCGAAAGCATTCTCGTATGCTGGTGAGCGTATAGGTGTGGTGTGCATCAGCAATGCACTGTTCCATCGCCACTTCCCTGACCTTAGTGCGCGCTATGAAGGCCTGCCCTTCGGCCTCGTCTTTTCCACCCGCATGCTCTACGCTTTGAGCAGTGGCACCAGCCATTCTGCTCAGTATGCTCTGGCTGCCATGTTCCGTGCGGCCAGTGACGGCGAATATCGTTTCCGCGACGAGGTTAAGGTCTATGGCGAACGTGCACATCGGCTTAAGGAGATTTTCCTGCGCCATGGCTTCCACGTAGTCTATGACCGCGACGGCGACGAGCCCGTGGCCGACGGCTTCTATTTCACCATAGGCTACAAGGGTATGACCAGCGGTGAACTCGCGCGCGAACTTATGTACTATGGTGTATCGGCCATCTGCCTCATCACCACCGGTTCGCATCAGGAAGGCTTGCGCGTGTGTACCTCGTTCATCGAGGACCACCAGTATGCACAACTCGAAGAACGCATGAAGATTTTCGAGGAGAATAATAGCTGAGCTTTGGCAGCCAGCGAAACGTCGGAAACGGCATAAGCGAAGGGCTTCAATCGTTGAACAACAACGTTAAACGTTATAATATCAACCAATTCACAAAACACGATGAAACAAAAGACAATTTTCGCGAAAGCGACGCTGGCGGTGACCTTGGCCATCTTCAGCAGCACGGCGGCCATGGGACAACAAACGACGGCCTCCGTTGAGAGCCAACCCACAATCGTTCGTCAGGCAGTGGGCGAAAAAGCACCCGACTGGATGAAAGATGTGGCGGACCGTATTCAGTTGCACGGCTACGCTCAGGGCGGGTACACTTTCACCCACAAGGGCGGCAAAAACACTAACACGTTTGATATAAAACGCGTTCTCTTCTGGGCTAATGCCCGCATCACCGACCGCTGGTCGTTTCTTTTCATGCACGACTTCTCGAGTGTCGTACAGGAATTCTACACAGACTATCGACTCACAAGGAACAAAGCCCTGACGGTGCGCCTGGGGCAGTTTAAGAATGGTCTCTCACTCGAGAATCCCCTGTCACCTACAGCAATGGAAGCCATCGACGTTTATAGTGAGGGTGTGACGTTCCTCACCGGTTGTGGCAGCGATCCGCTTATGGGCGTTCAGTATGGCCGTGATCTCGGTCTTTCGCTTTTCGGCGAGACTAACGACGGCAAACTGCGTTATGAGTTGGAGGTTATGAATGGACAGGGTATCAATCGTAAGGACGGCAACAATACTAAGGATTTTATTGGCCGTCTGGAATTTCGTCCCGTGAAAGGCTTGAACCTTGTTGCTACCGGACAGATAGGTCGGGGTCACAACATCCTCACCGATGGTAAGACTTCTGTTTACAACCCGACTATAGCCAACGGACAGAACTACAAGCGTAACCGCTGGACGGCAGGTTTCGAATACAAGAGTAAGGCGTTCAACGCCCATGGCGAGTATCTTGAAGGCTACGATGGCGACGTCGTAAGCCGCGGAGCTTACCTCACTGGCGCTGTGCCCTTAGGCACGCCGAAAGTGGAGTTTGTGGGCAGCTACGACTTCTTCAATTATAACACTTCTTTGGGACAAGACCAGCACAAGGCCATCGCCGGCCTGCAGTATTGGTTCTTCAAGAAATGCCGCTTCCAACTGCAGTATGTCTACAAAAGCGCCTACATCGCCGGCAACCAGTTTGTTCACGGCGCCAATCACGCTGTGATGTGCCAGATGCAGGTTCGCTTCAACTAACTTGTAAATCGTAAATCGTCAAATAAATCCGTGTTTATCAAAGTCTTCCTGACCATCATCTTCCTGGCCGTGATGGTAGGCGTGGGGGTATACTCCCACAAGCAGGCCAGATCCGTCGACGGTTTCGTGCTCGGCGGTCGTGCTATAGGTCCTTGGCTTACGGCTTTTGCCTATGGAACCTCTTATTTCTCAGCTGTTGTCTTTGTCGGTTATGCCGGACAGTTCGGATGGAAATACGGCCTATCCAGCACATGGATTGGCGTTGGCAACGCTATCATAGGTTCGCTGCTGGCCTGGCTGCTGTTGGGCCGTCGCACTAAATTGATGACTCAGCATATTGAGAGCCGCACCATGCCCGATTTCTTCGGTACACGCTATGATAGTCAGAAGCTTCGTGTTGTGGCTTCTGTGATAGCTTTCGTGTTCCTTATTCCTTACACCGCAGGTGTCTACAAGGGTATTTCCACGCTCTTTGAGATGGGCTTTGGCATCCCCTACGAGTATTGCGTGATAGCCATGGCCGCCTTCACGGCCGTTTATGTCATCTTCGGCGGTTACAAGGCTACTGCCATGAACGATTTCATTCAGGGCATTATTATGCTCTTTGGCATCATTGCCGTCATTGTGGCTGTGATAGCAGCGCAAGGCGGTCTTGTCGAGGCCGTACACAAATTAGCCGTGCTTCCGGGCGACGATGGGAGCATAGGCAGCTTTGCTTCGTGGTTCGGCCCCGACCCGTGGGGCTTGCTGGGGGTTGTCATTCTGACTTCTCTCGGCACTATGGGCTTGCCTCAGATGGTGGGCAAGTTCTACTCGATTACCGATGAGAGCGCCATTCGCCGCGGCACTATCATCTCTACCATCTTCGCTTTCATAGTGGCTGGCGGCTGTTATTTCCTCGGTGGCTTCGGTCGTTTGTACGACCCTGTCATCGCGGCTAATGGCAAGATAGCCTTCGACTCGATCGTGCCTGCAATGCTTGTCACATTGCCTGATGTCCTCATCGCCCTCGTGGTGCTTCTCGTGCTTTCAGCCTCAATGTCCACATTGGCTTCGCTGGTGCTGACATCCTCGAGCACGATGACGCTTGACCTTATCTATCGCGACAAGAAATCGTTGCCAGGCGAGGTGGAAGAAGGCAGTATTGATGATATAGTGGCAGAGAAGATAGAGCGCCGCAAGGTCGTTGTCATGCGCGTACTGATAGTGTTCTTCATTGTCATCTCCCTGTTGATAGCCTTGAACCCGCCCACCTTCATAGCCCAGCTCATGGGCATCTCATGGGGAGCTTTGGCTGGTGCTTTCCTGGCTCCGTTTATGCTCGGCCTCTATTGGCGCGGCGTCACGCGCGCTGCTGTTTGGGCTTGCTTCGTATGGGGCGTAGGTCTCACAGTGGTCAACATGCTTCTCGGCAATCCTATCAACCCCATCAACTGCGGTGCTATAGCTATGCTTGGCGGTTTCCCGGTCGTTTGGCTTGTCAGTCTTTTCTCAAAGAAATTGCCTAATGCCGACATCGACAAGATGTTCGAGTGCTATAAGTAAGCCGAATTTGGTTAGCTGATAAATAGAGGCTGTGTCAATCTGCGACACAGCCTCTTTCTTTTGTGCATTATTTAGGTTTTGCCGCTGCCTACTGACTTTATTTTAGCAAAAGATAAGCAGATAAGGAAAATTATTATGTCTTGGAAGCTTATCCTGCATCTTTTATTTCTATCTTTGTCCTCAGAAATGATGAAATCCTAATGTTATGCCTGCACTTCAGCACGTTTTACATCCTAAAGAGACGCAGCTGCGCACACTGCGTGGTGAGGTTTACGAATGCCTGACTCAGAATATACTGCCGTTTTGGATTAACAATATGATTGATACCAAACGAGGCGGTTGGTACGGCCAGATGACTGGCCGTGGCGAATTGGTTAAGGAGGCTCCTCGAGGCGCCATCCTCTATGGCAGATTGTTGTGGACGTTGAGCGCAGCCTACCGTGTTTTGAACGTTGAAGCGTATTTGGATGCCGCTTCGATGACGAAGAATTATATCCTCGAACATTTCGTAGACCACGAATATGGCGGGACCTATTGGAGCGTGACGGCCGATGGTGAACCTCTTGACACCAAGAAGCAGTTCTATGCTCAAGGCTTCATGCTTTACGGCTTCTCAGAATATGCCCGTGCCACTGGCGACGATGATGCACTTAAGATGGCGCAGGATTTGTTTAAGGTCATTGAGCAGCACGCTTGGGACAGCGAGCACGGTGGATACATTGAGGCTTGCACACGTGACTGGTGCCCCATTGAGGATATGCGTTTGTCGGCTAAAGACGAGAACTTTCCGAAAAGCCAGAATACACATTTACATATCATTGAGCCGTATGCAAATATGATGAAGGAGGGTGATTCAAGTCCTCTTGCTGGGGCTGTTGCGCGGCTTATTGAGTTGTTCTGCACGCGTATTCTCAACCCCACGACGCACCACTTGGATCTGTTCTTCGATATGGACTGGAGGCGGATGAGTCGTACGGAGAGCTATGGGCACGATATTGAGTGCTCATGGTTGTTGCATGAAGCAGCCTTGGCGCTTGGCGATGCCGACATAATAAAAAAAGTAGAGCCCATAGTGCGCGCGGTTGCTAAGGCGAGTGAGAAAGGGCTGCAAGCGGATGGCTCGCTAATTTACGAAGGTGAACCAGACGGCTCACATTTCGACCGCGACCGTCACTGGTGGGTGCAGGCCGAGGCTGTAGTGGGCTTCTTCAATATCTACCAGCACTTCGGCGACGAGGCGGCGTTGGACAAGGCTCTGCGCGTGTGGGAGTATATCAAAGAGCATCTCATCGACCGCGAGCATGGCGAATGGTACTGGAGTATCCGCGAGGATGGCAGTGTGAATCTCGATGACGACCACGCCGGCTTTTGGAAATGTCCGTACCACAACAGCCGTATGTGCATGGAACTCATAGAACGCATCGACGCGATGCTCGTTTCATAAATACACATTAGAATTATGATACAACAAGACTCTTCCACAACACCTGTGATGCACGAGATAACACCGTTGTCAGAGCGCGACTGCTTTTATTTGGCTGATCGCCACAAGTCGTCGTTCGACTTCCCCATTCACAGCCATCCGGAATATGAACTGAACTTCATCGGCAACGCGGCAGGTGTACGGCGCACGGTTGGCGACCACAGCGAGGCCATAGGCGACTACGACTTGGTACTCATCACCAGCCCCAACTTGGAGCACGTCTGGGAACAGGGCGACTGCGTGAGCAAGGATATCCGCGAGATAACCATTCAGTTCACCTCCGATGTGCTGCCCGAATCGCTGCTCTCGAAAAACCAGTTCCACACCATTCGACGTATGTTGGAGCGTGCGCAGTGTGGTCTCGCTTTCTCGCTGCCCACCATCATGAAGGTTTATAGCAAGTTAGACGCGTTGACGCATCAGCAGCACGGCTCTTACGCTGTATTAGGATTCCTGGAACTGCTCTACGACCTGTCGGTGGCAGATGATTCGCGAACGCTGTCCAGTTCGTCGTTTGCACGCATCGAGACCCGAAGCGAGAGCCGTCGTGTGGCGAAGGTTCAGAAATATATAGCGCTGCATTATAGCGAGGACATTCGTTTGGAAACGTTGGCCGACCTTGTAGGCATGACGCCTGTGGCTTTCTCGCGTTTCTTCCATCAGCGTACAGGGCGCACACTGTCGAACTACATGATTGATATCCGAATAGGCACAGCTGCTCGCCAGCTCATCGACTCCGATATGACTGTGGCCGAGATTTGCTACGACTGCGGCTTCAACACCCTTTCGAATTTCAATCGTTTGTTCCGTAGACACAAAAACTGTTCTCCCACGGAATTCCGCGAGAACTATCGCAAGAAAAAAGTCATCGTTTGAGCCTCGGTGCTATCAATGGTTAAGAAAGTGTCAGACCGTAGAAGTGATTGCGCTTACCTTTGCAGCACGTTAGATATAGTTTAATAACAACGAGAAAATGAAACGTTCCATTTTTTCCGTCATGCTGATTTTTCTTCTGGCGGTTTCATCCTCAGGCCAAATACAGCAGCAGCCCATAGACCGCGAGGCTACCGGGGCTACACGTCAGCTCTACCGTTACCTTCGCGACAAGGTTTGGGGCAAGCAAGTGCTGGCAGGTTGTCAGGCGCGATGGGATTACAACACCACTGATGCCGATGGTATCTACGAACGTGCCGGCAAGTATCCAGCGGTCAACATCTTCGATTTCCAGCACTTCCGTCAGCGCAATCTCAGCTACATGGGTCCTACGGCCAAGGCTTGGCACGACGCAGGCGGCATCGTAGGTTTCATCTGGCATTGGAGCGTGCCCGTAGCAGCCGATCTGTCGGCCAAGGAGGGCTTTGCTTTTTACACACCGTCGGGTGCTGAAGGCCGACGTTCGAGCACCCTATTCTCGCCTCGCCGTGCCTTGCAGCCCGGCAGCCCTGAGCATCGCATCATCAACGAGAACCTCGACACCATAGCCCGCTACCTGCTGCACTATCAGCAGCAAGGCATACCTATCCTCTGGCGACCTTTCCATGAAGCAGCTGGCAACACCAACCGTGGCGGCAAGGCCTGGTTTTGGTGGGGAAGCGACGGCGCTGAGGCTTTCAAACAGTTGTACCTCTATGCCCAGCGTTATCTCATGGAGCGCGGCATACATAACCTCATCTATATCTGGACCTCAGAACTCGACGATGACGATTGGTACCCTGGCGACGAATACGTAGATATCGTGGCGCGCGACCAATACCATGTGCCTTCGAATCACGGCTCGTTCAAGCAGCAGTTCGACCTCCTGCGCAGCAAGTATCCCACGAAGATGCTGGCCTTGGCCGAGTGCGACTGTGTGCCGGGAGCCGCAGCCATGGAGCAGGACGATGCCCGCTGGCTCTTTGTGGCGCCGTGGACCACGCCTTTCGTGTTCAGCCGCGACAACGATGATGCCTTCTGGCGTCAGTTTCTCTCCGAGAAACTCATCCTGACGCGCGACGAGGTGGACCGCGCCGGCAAGTATCGTTTGAGTATCAACAAGGAGAGCGGCATCTACGAAAAAGGTGAGCGGGCGGTGGTCACGTGCCATGCAGAGCCCGTGCCGCTGGATTCACTTCTTGTGCGCGTACATTATAATAATAAGGTGTGCAGCGAGTTCCGCATCCTGCCCTCGACGGCGGACTTCACCGTGATGGAACAGGCGCTGGACAGCACCTGTGCCGTCAGCGTGGAGCTGAAGGAGACGACGGGTAAGCCCGAGGCCATCGGTTACGTGGTGGCGCCCGAAGGGTTCCGTGCAGGCTACGACGAGCCTGCCGACCTCATGACCTATTGGGATAACCTGAAGCGGCAGCTCAAGGCGCTCCCCATGCAGGTGAAGACCACGGCGCTCGACGTGCCGCAGCAGTTCCAAGGCAAATACACCTGTCAGGACGTGGAGATTAACTGTCTCGGGCCCGCCCCCGTGCGCGCATATATGGCCAAGCCGTTGGGCGCGAAGAAGAAGTCGCTGCCCATCATTATCCTCTGTCGTGCGGCAGGCGTCAGCGGCAACTGGTGCCGCTGCTCCGAGTGGGAATGCGTCAGCAATGCCGCCTTAGGCAATGGCGCCTTGAGCCTCGACATCAACGCCCACGGTATGCTCAACGGGCAGTCGGATGACTACTATCGTATGCTCGAGAACGGACTTTTGCGCAACTACTACGAGCACAACGCAGCCGACCGCGAGACCTACTATTTCCGCGGTATGTACCTGCGTCTGCTTCGTGCCATAGAATATATGACGCAGCAGCCTGAATGGGACGGCCGTCGCATCATCGTCATCGGCGAGAGCCAGGGTGGGGGACAGGCCGTGGCAGCTGCCGGTCTCGACTCGCGAGTGTCGTGCGTGGTGCTCAACGTACCGGCGATGCAGGACTTAGGCGGTGCGCGCAAAGGCCGTCGCAGCGGTTGGCCGCAGCCCATCGAGAACCACCCGAATCTAACCGCGTCGCAGCTCGATGCCACGCTGCCTTACTTCGACGGCGCCCAGCTCATCCGCCACTCCAAGGCCGAGATCTACTGCGAGATAGGGCTTATCGACACCACCTGTCCGCCATCGGCTATATGGGCGTCGCTCAACAATGCGAAGGGCAAGAAGACGGTCAACTGCGTGCCCTATCGCACCCACGCCTGGCCGGCGGGCGAACGGCGCCAGCCCTGGGAACAGAAGTACCTGCGGCCTCGCGAGGCGTTTATCGACGAGTATCTGAAATAAAGAACAAAACAATATAGGAATATGAGATTACGTAGTCTGTTAATTCTTTTGCTTATGTTGCCTTTCGGATTCACTAAGGCACAAGAAGCGCGTCAGTTGTCTGCCGAGGCCGAGGCATTGCTTCAATGTTTCCGTGAGATTTACGGCGAGAAGATCATCTCCGGATGCACAGCCAACGTCAACTGGAACATAAACGAAGCCAAATGGGTGTATCAGCACACGGGCAAATGGCCCGCTATCAACTTCTTTGATTTTATACACCTGCCATTCTCGCCGGCCAATTGGATTGACTATACCAATGTCACGGAGGTCGTTAACTGGCACAAGAATGGTGGCATAGTAGGTTGTATGTGGCACTGGAATATGCCTGCTAACAATGGGCAGGACTGGACCTGCACCCCAGGAACAGGTGACAAGCAGACGAGCTTCGACGTGCGTAAGATCTTCGAGCCGGAGTCGGCTGAATACAAACAGATGATAAAAGACATTGACAAAGTGGCCTTTACCCTCAAGAAACTCAAGCAACGCAAGATACCCGTGTTGTGGCGTCCGTTGCACGAAGCTGGTGGCAGATGGTTCTGGTGGGGTCTTGATGCTGAAGCTTGCAACGAACTGTGGCGCGTGATGTACGACCGATTCACCAACTACCATGGTCTCAACAACCTCATCTGGGTGTGGACATCGGCTGCAGAGTGGAACAAGCCCTATAGCGACGGCTATAAATGGTACCCTGGCGACGAATATGTGGACATAGTGGGCATCGATATTTACAACAATAGCAGCGCCAGCAACATCAATTCCACCTGTTTCAAGATGTTGAAACAACATTCACCTGACAAGTTAATTGCTCTCACCGAATGTGGCAATCTGGCTAAGATAAATGCCCAGTGGCGATCAGGAGCCAAATGGCTTTACTTCGCTCCATGGTACGACTACGATCGGACAAAGGACGTTAATAGCGCTGACTTCAAGAGCACTGATCACACCCATTGCAATGCTGCCTGGTGGCAGGATGCTTTCTCAAACGACTACGTCCTCACACGCGAGGACTTCAAGGAAATCTTGACTGGCATTGAGGCTGCGCAGGATGAGCAGAGGCTGTCGCCTGTCGGAGCCTATGACCTTATGGGACGTCCGTGGGTTGAAGGCCGACGTGGTCTATATATTAAGAATGGTAAAAAATATTATAGAAAATGACGAGAAGACATATCCTGTTATGGGCGCTTCTGACTCTTGCATGGGCAGGCGCAGCGGCCCAGCCGATTCAGTTGAGTGCCAAGGCCAGTGGCAAACAGTTCGACGGCATTGGAGCCGTCAATGGCGGCGGCGCCACCTCGGTGCTGCTCAAGGACTACCCCGAGCCGCAGCGCTCGCAGATCATGGACATGGTCTATAAGCCTATGTTCGGCGCCAGTGTCAGCACCATCCTCGTCGAGGTGCCGGGCGACGGCAACAGCACGCAGGGCTCCATGCCCTCGCACGCCCACGAGCGCAACGATGCCGACTTCCTGCGCGGCTATATGTGGTGGATCATGCAGGAGGCCAAGCGGCGCAACCCCGATTTGGCGCTCGATGCCACGGCATGGAGTGCACCGGCATGGGTGGGCAACTTCTGGTCGGATGACATGGTGGACTACTATATCGCCTGGTTGCAGGGACTGCGCCAGGTGCACGGCCTCGAGCTCGACGCCTTGGGTTGTCACAACGAGAAAGGCTGGAACGCTGAATTCGCCAAGCACCTGCGCCGAGCCATGAACGAGCGCGGCTTCCGCGACGTCAAGCTCCACGGCTTCGGCAACTGGGGCAACCAGAAGATGGATTTCCTCCAGCGCATGCAGGAGGATGCCGAGCTGCGCGATGCTCTCGATGCCGTTTGCGCACACACCTACAGCGAGATACAGCTGACACCTGAGCAACGCAAGATGGCCGAGGGCATGGGCAAACCGATCTGGAACAGCGAGGACCACGTCTATCTGCCCGGCTTCGACTGCCTCATCACCATCGTGAAGTGTTTCAACCAGAACTACATCGTCAGCGGAGCCACACGCGTCATCAACTGGTACGACATAGGCGCCACTTATCCCCTAGAACCCTACAGCAAGGAACCGCCCATGCTGTTGGCGCAGGAGCCGTGGAGTGGTCACTACACGGTGCGCGAAGCCCTTTGGGGATATGCCCACTACGGCCAGTTCACACGTGTTGGTTGGCGCTATATTGACGACGGCTGTATGAACCTGCCCGCCGGAGGTTCCATCATCACCATGCGTGACCCGCAGACGGGCGACTACAGCATCATAGCCGAGACGAAGGGGGCGAAGCAGGAGCAGACTCTTACTTTCAAGGTTGGCAAAGGCCTTGCGGCAGGCAAGCTATGCCAATGGTACAGCGATGCTCAGCAGCAGTTCGTACGTCTTAGCGACATCACCCCCAAGCGAGGCGGTTTCTCCATTACCCTGAAACCTGATGCCGTCTATTCCTTCTCCACCACCACAGGGCAGCAGAAAGGCTCCTTCGCCGACATACCGGCCTCAAAGCCTTTCCCCATCCCCTACGAGGACAACTTCGACCAATACGCCAACCCCTCCGAATGGGGCTACCTGCCTCATTACCTGGCAGATTTAATTGGGTGCTTTGAAATAAGACCCATCCCCAACCCCTCCCGTCAGGGAGGGGGGCTCTGCATTCGCCAAACCGTAGGCTCCCACACCCTCAGCTGGGCACCCGAATGGCACCACTACACTATCCTTGGCGACGCGTCATGGACCGACTATGAGATCAGCGCCGACGTCTATCTGAATCCTGGCGATGAGGCAGGTGTCATGGGACGCCTCTGCGACGTGGGCTCAGGCTATGGCGTATGGGCCAAGGGCTATTACTTGAAGATGGACGAGCAGGGGCGCGTCGAGCTCATCCTCACCCGTGGCAAGCGCGACCAAAAGGAGCTCATCGGCGACAAGGAGCAGCAGGCGCTCATCCTCGCACGTAAGGACGTGGAGATAGGTGGAGAATACACGCTAGATGAAGCCGTCGTCAACGGCACAGCAGCCTGCCAGTGGCACAACCTCAAGCTCCGTTTCGACGGCGACCGCATCACGGGCTACGTCGATGGCAATCAAGTGGTGCAGGCCACCTCCGACCACTACAAGAGAGGCATGGCAGGCCTTATCGCTCCCCTGCACGAGCGCACCGTGTCCACCCCCTACTTCGATAACCTTAGCATCACGCCCCTCGGTCGCACCCAACCCACCGCGACAGCTATCCCCGTTATCCAACCCCTGTATTAAAGATTCAAGTATCAATCATGAAGAGAATCACTATCCTGTTGCTCGTGATGAGCGCATCGCTGTTCCAAGCAGCAGCCCAGATCTTTCCCGATTTTACGAAATTGCATTTCGGCTGCGATGGCAACAGCATCACCGCTGGTAACCAGTGGTCGGCGACGGTAGTGGAGCAATTGGGCTTTGCAACTCACCACAACGTGGCAGTGGGTTCAGCCACCTGGGCATGTTACCCTGATACGCAGGAATATGGCAGCAAGGATTTTGCTGGCATCTCCGGTGGATGGCAGCCTACAGACGACGCGGCTGAGATGCAAAAACGCCACAACAACTGCTCCAAGGTGCACATTCAGAAATTCATAGCCGAAGTGGAGGCAGGACAGTTTCCTGAACCCGACGTCTTCGTTTTTGCCATGGGCACAAACGACAGTAAACTCGGTACGGCCGAGGAGGCACTGAAGGGCAAGAGCCTGGACGAGGTGGATGTCACCACGATGGCTGGTGGCGCCCGATGGGCTATCCAGACCATCATAGAGCGGTTCCCCAACTGCCGTGTCTTCGTATGCACACCCATTCAGACCGCCGACCCAGGGCACAATGCTTTCAACCTCAAGAAATGTCAGATACTGAAAGACATCTGTCGCGCCCTCTCCGTACAGGTCATCGACTGCTGGGCCGAGTGCGGCATCACCGAGAAACTGGAGAACGGGCACGGACAGCGTTACCTGCGCGATGGGTTGCACCCCGACCGCCCTGGCCAGCAACTCATGGGGCGCTACATTGCCAAGGAAATCCGCAATAATTTCTTCTGAACCACACGTTCAACTCAACGTAGTCTTTATTGTTGTACCTGCCCTACTATAAATCATATCAATAATGAAAAAGATAGCTTGTATCATACTCTGCTTGGCAGCCTGTCACGGGCTTATGGCACAAAAATGGGAGAAGATAGGCGACCGTCCTCAGATGGGATGGAATACCTGGAATAAATTTGCCGGCAATATCAATGAAGAACTCGTCCGAGGCATTGCCGACGCCCTCGTGGAAACGGGCTTGCGCGATGCCGGCTACGTGTACGTCAATCTCGACGACTGTTGGCACGGCGAGCGCGATGCCGATGGTTTCATCCAAGCCGACCCCAAACGCTTTCCCAACGGAATGAAAGCGCTGGCGGACTATGTCCATGCCAAAGGCTTGAAATTAGGAATCTATAGTGACTGCGGAACAGCCACATGTGCTGGACGTCCGGGCAGTCTCGGCCATGAATATCAGGACGCTCTCCAGTACGCCCGTTGGGAAATCGACTACTTGAAGGAAGACTGGTGCAACACCACAGATGTCAATGCCCGTGGAGCTTACAGACTGATGAGCAATGCCTTGCGAGCATCAGGGCGCCCCATCTTCCTTAGCATGTGCGAGTGGGGCAGCAACAAGCCTTGGCTATGGGCCCGCGATATCGGCCACAGCTGGCGCATAGGACCTGACATCTGGTGTAACTTCGATTCCACACGAGTACATCCCCAGGGCTTCACCGACATTGGCGTCATGCAATGCATCCGTCTATGCGAACCCCTGCGCAAATACGCTGGTCCTGGACATTGGAACGACCCTGACATGCTCGAAGTGGGCAATGGAATGTCTGTCAACGAGGACCGCGCGCATTTCACCATGTGGTGTATGATGGCTTCGCCGCTCATCCTGGGCAATGACCTGCGCAACATGAGCTCTGAGACAAAATCCATCATCACCAATGCCGAGATGATAGCCGTCGACCAGGATGCACTGGGCGTGCAGGGACTGCGCTATGCCACTGAGCAGGGGCTGGAGTTCTGGTTCAAACCGCTGAGTGGCGGCGATTGGGCTTTCACGATACTCAACCCGACGCAAGCCCCCGTTACCTACGACCTCAACTGGCAACACTTCAATCTCATCGACACGGAAGTAAGCCGCCTGGGCACACATTTCAACGAGGTCACGTACACAGTCCGCAATCTATGGAAACACGCCGACGAGGGACGCACACCGACCGCCGACAAGGTGTGGCGCAAGCTTACCGTGCCTGCCCGCGATGTCATCTCTTATCGCCTCTCGCCAATGACCAAGAAAACATCGTCCACGGCCCAACTGCTAAGGCTACGCCTGCAGAAACTTCAGAAACGCGGTATCATGTTCGGCCATCAGGACGCTCCCTTCTACGGACTCGGCTGGAAATATGAGGAGGGCCGCAGCGACGTGCACGACGTCTGTGGCGACTACCCTGCCGTGATGGGCTTTGAGCTTGGCGGCATTGAAGTGGGCGATGACAAGAACCTCGACAGCGTGCCCTTCCAGGTGATGCGTCGCGAGATCGTCGCCCAGCACCGCCGTGGCGGCATCGTCACCATTTCCTGGCACCCCCGCAACCCGCACACGGGCGGCACGGCATGGGTCAACGCTCAGGAACGCAGCAAGAACACCGTGGCTGCCGTGCTGCCAGGAGGCAAGGACTACGAGGTGTTCCAGATTTGGTTGGGTCGTCTCACCACCTTCCTCGCCTCGCTATGCGATGAGCATGGACAGCCCATACCTTTCATCTTCCGACCCTGGCACGAGAACAGCGGCGGCTGGTTCTGGTGGGGACGCGGTCTGTGCTCTGCCGAGGAGTATAAGGCGCTATGGAATATGACGCAGGACTTCGTCATGCGGACGCTGCCTTACAACATTCTGTGGAGTTGGAGCCCCAACTACGGCTTCGAACCAGACGTGCTCAATACCTATCCCGGTCACGACCGCGTGGACGTCATCGGCCTCGATGCCTACCAGCAGCGTAATGGCGAACAAGCCTTCATCGCCACTCTCAACAAAGATCTTACCACCCTCAGCGCCCTTGCAGCGGAGAAAGGCAAGCTTCTTGCCCTCACCGAGTGCGGCTACCAGAACATCCCCGACCCCACGTGGTGGACGCGCGTACTGAAACCGCAGATTGAGAAATACCCCATCAGCTATTTCCTCGTATGGCGCAACGCCGACCGCCGCCAGTACTTCGCTCCAGCCCCCGACACCTCTGATGCTCCCGATTTCCGCAAGATGGTAGCCGACAAGCGCATCCTCATGCTGGGGGACTTATAGTCATTTAGTCCTTCAGGGCTTCTGTCAGCTTCGCTTTCATCTCTTCCAAGCCCGGCCAGCCGACGATGGCTTTTGCGAGTTTTCCTTCGCGGTCGTAGATGAGGTAGTGGGGGATGGCGTCGTCGTAGTCGGGGATTTGCATCTCCTTCATCTTGCCTTGTGGTACGATGTAGTGGTCGCCGGCGTGTTCACCAACACACTTCAGCCATTCTTCGGTACTGCTGCTGGTGTCGGTGATGTAGATGAAGTCCACGCCTCGTGCCGTCAATTCATCCTTCACACCCTCCATCTCCTTCATTCCCATACGGCAGGGACCGCACCATGTGGCCCAGAAATCCACAAAGACGAAATGCCCCTTGTGCTCGGCAACAATTTTCGGCAACCATTCCTGCGGCTCACCTTCCGGCAGGTCGCATGTCCTGCCTTTACTGCCGTCGGCCTCCTGTCGCAATTCTGCCTGCACTTCACGGATTTGTGCTTGGAACTCAGGCGCAAGGGCGTTCAGCTCGCTGTCGCTCACAGGCTCTCTGGCTTTCACGCGATTCATCACGGCATGGGCCTCGTCCAGCTCTTTGAACCAACGTCCGAGCGGCGACGTCTCGAGCCCATTGGCCTCGATATACTCTTTTCCCTCATTAAATATATTTGAAAGACAGGCGTAGAAACCGGTGACGCTGCGGTAATAGGTCAGTTCGCCGGCATGGGGATCCTTGAAGGTGAACTGCTGCTCATACATGTCCAGTGAGTCTTTGTCCGTGACCATCTTCCAGCTTTTCTTCACGAACATGAAATTACTCAGCTTGTTTAAGTAATCCTGCTCAATCAGCATACGGCGATACTCTGTTTCGCTAGTTGAGAGGTTGAGCGAATCCAACTGCTTGACGACATCCTGAAACTCATCCCAACACACCACCCGCCATTCGTCGAAGGTGTCGTGGACATGAGCTTTTGCATAATCGCGACTAACACCAAGCACCATTCCTTTCATGTGAATGGGCAGGGGCTGCTCAAAGGTTCCACCTTCTATGTGTATGGCCTTCTTCCATAGTTCTTGCAACTTCGAAGTAGTGACACTGTCGGCAGGAGGTCTCGTGTAAGCTTCGTATTCCGCAAAAGCAGCACGGTTGAAATCCAGCTTGATGGTATCGCCAGGGCAGAGCATGAGCGACCAGCCATGAAAATCGTGTTTCAGAGGGTAGCAGATGTCCCACACCATGGTAAATCGTCCTGCGGTGGAATCAACTATGATTTCAGGGAAAGCGTTGCCTTTCAGATTACCTTGATTTCCCCAGAACCCCGGAGGATTGCTGTCGTCGCCTGGCTGCCAGTCAACATAGCGCCCAAGGATGACGGCAGGAGCACTCTTGCGTTCCCATATCGGAAGGGACGACAAGGGCTGCGAGGATTTTGGGGAACACGCCACGAGGGCCACGAGGATGATGGATATGACGGGTAGTTTCTTCATGATCGGTCCAGATTGAGGATTTCTGCTGCAAAGGTACGGTGTTCCATTTGCGTTACCAACAATTTTGCTACTTTATTGAATTCAAGTATTCATTTTTTCTTCTTCGGGTTCTTGTTGAAATGCCAGACGGCGTGGAGCATGAGGTAGTGAGGCAGGGACCGATAATAGGTTTCTGTGCGGCCCTGGGCATTGACGACATAGTTGGTAGCGGAGAGTTGGTGAAGGATGTCGAAGCCTTCGAGGCGGAGGATGAGTTTGCCGTTCATGAAGGGCTGGCTGAGGGAGGCGTTGAGCACGAAATCGTCGGAGTTCAGCGCAGCGCTGCCATAGCCACGACGGCTGTACATAGTGGCATCGGCGGCGAGGGTCATACCTCCCACCTTTTTGCCGGCGAGAGCGGGCGTGGTATATTTGGCGCTGAGGCCATAGCGGAAGTCGATGGCATTGAGGGTGGAGAAATCGTACATTCGGCCTTCGCTGTGCCGCCAGCTGATATCGCCCGTGGCACGTAGGTCGAGCTGATCGCGGTGGTACTGGACGTAGGTGCCGTCGTGCAGGGTGAGGGTGTTGACGGTGTTCTCGCGGCTCTCGGTCATTCCTGCCAGCATGGCATGGTCTTTTGCGTGGTCGAAGCGGGTATCGGCATCAGTATGCCATTTCCAATAGCGCTTCTCGTCAATGGCTTGGTCGAAGCCTAAACGGACATTGGCATTATACGCTCCGCTGATGTTCATAGGCTGGTAGGTATAGACTCCGCTCGCGGGATTGTAGCTCACGGACTGCGCCACGTCGCGATGCAGATAGGAGAAACCTCCTGAGGCGTTCAGGGCGTGGCGATGGAAGTTGGCGAAGCCGTAGTCATACGAAACGCCGACTCCTGATTCCACCTTGCCGTTGAGGTCGGGATTGCCAAGCTTCACGACGAGTGGCTGGCTGTCGTCGCGGTAGGTGATGCGGTCCATGAGCTCTGCAGCATATCGGCTGTGGTGGGCACTGATGCGTATGAAGTTCCTGTCGCGGTCAAAGGTGAATCCGTAGCCTCCGGAGAGATTTAGGAAAATGTTGTTCTGCCAAGCCAGCGTGTCAAGCGAGCCGCGCTGGTAGTTGAGTGACTCGTGGCGTACTGGCATTTCTAATCTCACGGAGTATTTATCATAGGAGCTACCTACGGGACCACCGTCGATGAGCGACCGGAAAGCGCTCTTATGCAGTTGAACGGCCAGCGTGTTAGCTGTTTCGCGGTGGTGGGCATCGTAGGAATTGGAGGGGTCGGTAATGGCCGCGAGGGCGTCCAGTTGCGAGGCAAGCGCCAGCGTGTCGGGGTGATAGAGGTAATCGTGCGTGCGCTGGTTGGTGAGGTTGAGGACTTCCTCGATTTTCAGCGTCAGTTTATCACTCAAATCCTTGTTGTAGCTCAATTGTGCCCTACCAGACGTCGATTGGTTGCTGATGTCGTTGGTGTTGTGTTGGAGGTTCGTCTGACGGAGGCTTTGCGTAGCATATCGGCTACCCTGTGCTGACTGGTCATCATCGTGCCTCAACGTGGCAAAGAAGGATATATGTTGTTTCTTGCCACCTATATTTATTGCTCCGTATATCGAGGCACCAACATTCCAGTCTGTGCCTTCGCTCATGCCCTCAAGACGCTGAGAGGCTGTCAGCGAATCGTTCCATTGGTCGAAAGCCGAATGGAAGGAGCCGTCGCGATGAGCATAATCGAAGTTTGCGCTGAGCGACAACCAAAGGGGTTTATGCATGGCCAACGTATTACTCAGCTTCAGCTTCCTGTTGCCTTTGCGGTTGAACGATTCTGTGAGCGATGTGGGTTTGCAGCCTTCGAGGAACTGCTCGTAGCGCTGGCGCATGGTCTGCTCGTCGGTCGTCGACGTGAACTCTGCGCGGAAGGTCTCTTGCAGCTTGTCCTCATCGGTGTGATAGTCGATTTCCGCTCCGGCGCTACGGGTGGTCAGCATCGAACGCGGCGCTTGTTCAGGTGTCCAATGACCCGCCTCTCCGATATGGCGGCTCTCGTTGACATTGTTCACGTTGCCCAAGAGCGTGAAGCGCAGGTTGTCTGCATAGCCGAGGAGGAAGGCGCGGACAAGCCATCTGTCCTCAGTACCCCCTGCCGCTTCCACATTACCTATGTAACCTTGCTTGTATTCATCTTTGAGAATCACGTCCATCACGAACTGCCGCGGCTCCACATCGTAGCCCAGCGCCACGCTCTTGTCGGTCTGCTTCTCGTACGCCTTCAGAAACTTCACCGTGTAGTAGGGCAGGTTCTCCATGAGCACGCGTTTGTTGCCGCCGAAGAACGAGCGGGAACCCAGCAGCAACTCGTCCACCTTGCGTCCCTTGACGAAGATCTCTCCATCGTCGTTCATCGTCACGTCCGGCAACTGGCGGATGAGATCATCGAGCATCGAGCCGTCGGGCATCTTGAAGGCTGTGGCATCATAGATCAAAGTATCGCCGCGATAGTACATCTTGATGCGCGTGGCTGTCACGGTCACTTCCTTCATGGTCCGTGCCCTCGACCTCCGCATCTCTATTTCCGCCCCCACCCGTTCTTCCTTGGGATTTGTGATGGTCACCTTCTGCCAGACGTCATCGTAGCCGTCCAGTTGCGCGTGAACCAGGTACTCCCTGGGATTAGCCTTCACATTGGCGTAGAACATGACGCCCATAAGTTTATTGGCTCCATAGATATCTATATTTTCTATGGAATCAACCACAACGGTGCTGTCCATCCGATGCACCGTCACCTTGACGTCCTTCAGGGGAATCTTCAGGAAAGCGTCACGCACTGATCCTGCTATCTGAATGGTCTTGTCCGAGAAATCCTTTTCTGGTTTATACTGCACGAAGATATTCTTTCCCTTTGTCTTTACCTTCACAGGTTGTCCTTTGCACACCCGTTCCACCGCCTTCTGCGCGTCCTTGCCTTTGATGTGAGCAGTGACCCGCAGATGTTCGAGGTCGTTGTGGATGAAATGAATGGTGTATTCCGTCTGTGAGTCGCGAATGGCGGCGAGGACGTCAGCCAAACTCTCATCCTTGAAGGTTAGGTCTTGCGCTGAGAGCTGCACGCCAGCAATCATACATATAATAACGTATAGGACTATGCGCTTCATCATTTATCCTCCACCATTAGTGATTCCACAAAGATGGTGTCGCGCTCGTCCGTGAGTCGCAAGCCATCGAACTCATTCAGCGTTTCGAGAAATACGGACAACGAGTCATCCCTATCCCACACCGTGCTCAAACGCAGTGCCTGGGCAGTGGTGTCGCGGAAGCAGATCTCACATTCGTAGTGGGCAGCCACGACGGTGAGAATGCTGTCGAGGCGGAGGTTGGAGAAGGAAAGAAGACCCCCTCCCCGCTCCCCCTCAAGGGGGAGAGTGGTCACCATTGCCGATTGGGGAACAATGGTTTTAGGTGATAAGAGGCGAGGCACGAAAGCCCACGCCAGACCACCGAGGAAGGCGGCGGCTAGGAAGATAGCGGCAATTTTCTTAAATGAAAAGTGAAAAGTGAAAAATGAAAAATGAGAGTTTCTTTCATGAACTGTATCCGACTCTTCGGGTAAATTATATTTTTCACTTTTCACTTTCATTACTTTCTCCCACTCCCTCTCTATCTCCTCATCCGTCAGTTCCGCATCGGCCTTGGCGGCATCAAAGCTGCCACGGGTCAAGGCCATCAATGTGTAGAGCTCGCGGCACTCGTTGTCGCTGAGGATGTCGCGCCACTGCTCTTCGGTATATCGTTCCGGCTGCTCCATCATGCGCAGCAGAACGTCGGTTTTAGGCTCGTTTTTCATAACTCACGATTCTTTATTAAGGTGTTGACGTAATTGATGCATTGCGCGGCGCAGGTACTTATAGACCGTGGTCTCGCTGGTGCCGAGCTGTAAGGCAATCTCGCGGAAGGTCATTCCCTGCTCGAAGTGAAGCCTGACGACTTGCTCGCACATCGGCGGTTCCAACTGCCCGATACTCTGCTCCAGCAGTCGTGACTCCTCGCACAGCTGTTCCGCCGATTTCGTTTCCACCTCCTGATCCAGGAGATAGAGCCGCTGGATGCGTTGCTGGATGCTACGGTTGCGCAGCAGGTTCAGACAGCGGTTGCGCACAGCCGCCAGCAGATAGCCGCAGCCTTCCGTGCGCCCCGCCTCTGCCATCCGCGCAAACACCTCTGCCACGACGTCCTTGCTCTCTGCCTCATCGTGCAGCAGCGTCATGGCCAGTCGGTACATCTCGCGGTAGTGACTGCGGAACAGCGTTTCGAGTGCTTCTTTGTCTATCATACACCTTTATAACACATGAATTGCGATTTACTAAACCCTCGCGACCGAAAAAGTTGGATTTCATCCTTCATTTTCTCACCATGGCAGAGTTTGAAACGAGTTTCACTCTGCTCATCTGGCTATACGAAAATGTTTCCTTTCTCGCTGCAAAAGTACGTTTTTATCTCCATAAATATGGAGTTTGAACAAAAAATACTCCGCAGAGTCGTGAGACACAGCGGGGCCAAAGCCTATAGGACTTCTGTTTTCTCGCTCGACCTCTAAGCCGATCAATAATAACAAGCGAAACTTCAGTGAAATAATTATCTGCGCATTTTTCTGTCAAAAAAATCTATGGAGATTGACCTAGCTTCCACTATTTGAACGAAATTAAAGGTCAAAAGGCTGATATTGTGATAATTACAAGAGTGGAAGATGTCCGTATAGCCTCCACTTTGCTTCCACTCAATTATTCCGCTCGGCTTTTCCGCTTCTTCTCAAGACTCAATACGTTCAAATGAGCGAACAAGTTCGAGCGCGAGCGACAGCTAGTCTGAAGCGCTCGAACTTGCTCGTTTCGAAATTTCAAAGAACCTTTCAACTGATAGTGGAGGCTAAGTGGAAGTAAAATGAATAGCCTCCACTCGGGTAACACTTTATCATTCAATTCAATATGCTGCCTTTTCCGGCAAAAAGTGGAAGCAAGGCTAATTGGCGTGTACTGAAAAAGTTGACAGAAATAGCGTTCAACTTATGCGTACTGATGTCGTTTGAGCTCTGCGTTGAAAAGTCATGCCTGCCGGAAAGGTAATGGGTCAACATTGTTCGGTCGCGACCGAATAACGCATGCATATAGTCGATCAAGGCTATGCGTATATATGTGCAGGGCTATGCGTATATATGTGCAGGGCTATATGTATATATGTGCAGGGTGATACGAACGGTCACATAAGCCGATGTGTATTTATGCCGAAACTTGAATCCAGTCATTATTCTTTTTTCTTCGGCTGTTTGTTGAAGCGCCAGACGGCATGGAGGAGGACGTAGCGGGGCATGACGTTGGTGTAGGTCTCGGTGCGGCCTTGGGCATTCATTGTGCGGGTGACGTTCGAGAGTTGTCCGAGGATGTCAAAGCCGTCGAGGAGCACAAGGAACTTGCCCTTGAAGAAGGGGCGCGAGAGGCGTGCGTTCCCTCGGCCAGACGGGCAAAGACATCGCTCACCACGTCGCGGCTCTCTTCCTCGTCGCCCAATAGGCGCAGGGCCAGCCGGAGCAGTGCCTCGCGGTGCTGTTCATAGAGTTGCTTGATGTCAGGGATAACATTCATTCGCTGGGTCACTTTTTACTTATAAGACACTCGAATGTCTGTTTTCCCAACCCTTTTCCCGTAGATATTTCAAAAAAATGCTGAAATAGCTTTCACTTGTCACACCTTTATCGGTTCCATGTGGATGCTGATGTGCGTGTGCTGTCCATAGTGTTCTTTTAGTCTCCTTTCAATGGTCGAGGCGCGGTCGTGGGCGATGCTCAGTGGCGTGTCCTTGTCCATTCGGATATGTACCTCAATGGCAATGCGATAGCCTATCCGTCGCGTGCGCAGGTTATGAGGCTCTTTGATTCCCGGACAAGAAGCGATGATGTCGAGAATCTCCTTTTCCGTCTCTTCGGGCAACGAATGTTCGGTGAGTTCGTCTACGCTCTGCTTGAGCAATTCATAGGCGACTCCTATAAGCATCAGACCTACGACAATCGATGCTATCGGGTCTAGCACCGTCCAGCGGTTGCCTAACAGGATGGCGCCGCCAATACCGATAGCTGCGCCTATGGATGAGAACGCGTCGCTGCGATGGTGCCAGGCGTTGGCTATCATCGCCTGAGAATTGAGCGCTTTACCACGAACTGAGGTGTAGCGGAATAGCGCCTCCTTGACTGCAATAGACAGCAGTGCAGCCCAGAGTGCCAACTTACCCGGCGCCCTCAGTTCGGCGCCTCCCGCCCATAGGGCTATCTTGTCAGCAGCAGCGATGATGATGCCAATAGCAGCAAATACCAATGCTACGCCTATGATGAGCGTAGCGAAGGTCTCGAACTTGCCGTGTCCATAGTCGTGGGATGTGTCCTGTGGCTTGGAGCTAATGCGTACAAAGAACAGTACTACGATGTCGGTGACGAAGTCCGACAGCGAATGGATGGCATCCGCCATCATTGCCGAGCTATGGCCTACAATGGCTGCAACGAACTTAAAGGCAAGCAGCGCTACATTACCGAGGCTGCCCACCAGCGTCACTTTGTATATCTCCTGTTCTCTGTTCATTTGTCGGCAAAGATACTGAAAAGTTTCAAATGCCTGCACTTTTCTCGGTCATAATGTACAGATTAAACTGCGATTTCCCTTTCTTGCGGCTTATTTCTTTGCCTAAAGACATATATTGTCCCAAAAAAGTTATATATTTGCACCGACAAATGAGCGATTAAAACTCAAATCCATCCATTTGATTATGACAATCTCCTCCCTTTCTCAGATCCTGCGCTCTGCCTTTCTGGCTGGCGTCTGCATCGGCATCGCAGGTTTCGGCTACCTGGCCGAGAAGAGCATAGTTGGCGCAGTCCTCTTCGCCTTCGGCTTGCTCACGGTTGTCCACTACGGTCTGAAACTTTACACAGGCACGGCGGGTTTCATCCGTAAGGGTGAGGTCGGCGACCTTTTCCTCATCTTAATCGGTAATATCATCGGTTGTTTGGCCGTAGCCCTTATTGCCCGCTGCTCCCCCATGCCCCTGCAGGCGACGGCACAGGGCGTGCTCGAGGGGCGCCTGGCCGTTGGTCCGTTGAAGGGTGGCGTGCTGGCCATCGGCTGCGGTTTCATCATGACTACAGCCGTCACCTTTGCCCGTCAGGGTAAGAACCTCCCGCTGCTCTTTGGCGTTCCCCTGTTCATCATGTGTGGCTTTCCTCACTGCATCGCCGACGCATTCTATTACCTTTGTGCCCCTCTCGACTTCTGGGCTGCCCACCTCGGGGAGATCCTTCTTTTCTACCTTGCCATTGTTCTTGGCAACTTCATAGGCTGCAACCTCTATCGGGCTGTACTCCCGCCCTCCGATGAACCTCCTTTCTGAAGGAAGTAAGCCTTGATTGAGTCTGTTGGATGGCTTAAAAGGAGGAGCGTAATGAGCTTTTTTCCACCTTTGAGCATGGAAAAGAGATGGAAATAGCCGACCTTTAGTCTTGATAATGAGCCCGAAAAGGTGTAGATGTTGAATTCCATCTCTTCCTCTTGTCAGTTCCACCATTCTAGCAAATAAGAAGTGAATATCCTTGTCATTGCAAGCGTAGGTTGACGTTGAACATCTGGACCTTGAAGCCACAAAAGAATGAAGAAAAGGTGAACGTTTCAAGGAAGATTCCTGCTGTTTGACGGCAAACGACAAAACGAGACAAACGATTCGCCCTGTTGCATTTGATGATACAACAGGGCGAGGTGAGTTGACGGAATGACCGTGAAGAGGTAGATGTCTTTACATGCTCATTGCGTGTATGCGTCGGTCGAGGCCTATCGCTTGTCGGGCAGGCCGTAGGCGAGCCAGCTTTCCTGGGGATAGTTGTTCTTGATGATGAGCTTATGGCCGGCGTATGCGTCTTTCACGCCGACGAGCAGGTCGTTCATGTGCTTCACCTTTGGGGCGAGCTCGGCACGGAGTCGGTCGCACTCCTCGCTGGCGGCTGCCAGTTCGTTGAGGGCGCGCTCCATGGCGTCGAGCTCCTGTATGCTGACGCCCTTGCCGCCCTGGCTGAGGTGTTTGCGCAGGCCTTGGATGAGACCGCTGCTCTTCTCGATTTGCATTTCTACTGTCTTTGACATAGTTGTTAGTGGTTTATGATGTTAAACAAGGCTACTGATGGGGCGTAGCCTGCCCTTGTGAATGCTTGTTGCGGCGTATGTGGCGTGCCAGGAAGCGAGCGCCCACGACGGGCCATGTGGGGAAGCGGCGGGCGGTGCGGCGCACGGTGGGGATGTCCCACAGGAGGAAGCCTAAGGCGAGGGCGCCGGCGATGTATAGCACCCAGCCATAGAGCTGCTTGATGGTGACGGCCATCATCGATGGGATGAAGCCGTCCATCCATTTGCTTACGTCGAAGGGCGCGGCGGTGAAGGCGGGCATGTCGAGGTAGGCGGTGTAGCGCAGGATGTTGTCGGCCATGTAGTAGCGCAGCCCCCAGGCGTAAAGGGCTGCTCCGATGACGCCGCCGACGTACATGTGCATGAAATTGAACACGGAGAGCGACTGGAAGAAGTGCTCGAAGGTCATGATCTCGTGGAGGCTCCACATGAAGGCGATGCTGAGCGTGGCGTAGCCGAAGCCGCGGAAGGCGAGGGGCAGGCGCAGCACCTCGATGTTGATATGGTCGGCCACGAGGAAGTAGAAGCCGGCGGCGTAGAGTGTCACGGCGAGGAGCCCGATGGCAATGAGTTTATAGACGTTGAAGCGCCACACCTTGAGCCAGAGCCACGCCACGAGGCAGCCTGCCCAGATGCCGGGCAGGGCCCAGAGCGTCAGCTGGCGCGAGGTGAGCATCTCGTAGTCCATGACTTCCTCGTAGAACACTTCCTCGAGCACGTGCTCGGAGGCCAGCAGTCCCTCGACGACGGCGATGAGCAGGATGATGGGCACGAGGTGGCGATAGGTCCACATACGGGGCTCGAAGTAGGGCTGCTGCTTGGTCCACATGCGGTGGAGGCAGCCGCCGAGGGTGATGAGCGAGGTGCCAGTGAGCGTGCGTATGGTGGGCGAGTGCCACCAGTCGAGCCAGTCGCCGTAGTTGAAGATGTAGGCAATCTGCAGTCCCAGCAGGCACCAAAAGGCTGCCCCGAGCCAGTCGATGCCCTTGAGGGGGACGCGCTGCGGCATGGGGCACCAGGGGCGCGTGAGGAAAAGCTGTATGGCTACGACGAGCATCATCAGGACGATGACGAACCAATGGGAGGCGTACCAATGGAGGTCGTGGGCGAAGAGGGCGCTGTACCACGCCTGCAGTTCGATGCTGGTAAGCAGGATGATGTGTAGGCAGGGGAAGAAGACGCCCATGTCGCGTGTAGGCGTCATCCACAACTGGATGTTGGACATGTTTTCGAACGTGCCCTGAATCTTCGCCATGCCTGCCACGAAGCACAGTGCCCACATGAGCGGCAGGAACGTGGCCTGCGTGAAGAGCCAGTTGCAGGCGGCCAGCACCAGCGCGGAGGTGATGAGCAGCGAGCGGTTGGTGAAGCGGAACTTCATGCGGAAGAGCACGGGAAACCAGATGGCCATGCCGGCCAGGTTGGAGTAGAGGCACATGGTGACGTCCTCGCGCATGATGGCGCGTCCGCCGATCATCTCGTTCAGCGCGCCCAGATAGACGCAGCCCGCCAGCTGGAAGCAAAAGGCCTGCATGACGTAGATCCACGGCCGCAGCCACGCGGGTACGCAGTCGCGGAACATAGGCATAGCAAAAGCCGGAGGTGTGGGGTGTTGGGGCATGTCAGTATTGGATTTCACATTCCACATTGAGTCCTGCACGCAGCTTATGCAAGTCCTCGGCCTTGTTGCCTTCGAGGCTGATGCGCACGGGTACGCGCTGTTCCACCTTAACGAAGTTGCCTGTGGCATTGTCCTGCGGAATGAGGCTGTAGGCGCTGCCCGTGGCGTCGGAGATGCGCTCTACGGTGCCCGTGTATTCCACTCCCGGCACGGCATCGGCCTTGATGCTCACCTTGGCGCCTACGGCGATGCGCGGCAGCTGCGTCTCGCGATAGTTGGCCACTACCCACAGGTCGCTGTCGTCGACGATGTCCACCATCGTCTGTCCCGGTTGCACGAGCTGTCCCTCGTGGATTTCCTTGCGCCCCAGCACGCCGTCGGCGGTGGCGATGATGACGGTGTAGGAGAGGTTGAGCCGAGCCAGGTCGAGCTGCGCGCGAGCAACCTCGATGGCGGCCTCGCTCTGCTGCAGGTGGTGTCCCTGTTCACTCTTGACGAGTGTCATGGAGCGGCGCTGGCGGTTGGCAGCTTCGTAGCGTGCGCGTGCGGCGAGGTAGGCGGTGTGTGTGTTGTCGGCCTGCTGCTGTGTGACGCTCTGCTGTTCGAGCAGTTTCTGGAAGCGGGCGTCTTCGCGCTGTGCATTCTCCATGTTGGCGCGCAGTTCGTCGATGGTGGCCTCCGTCACGCCAATGTTGCTTTGCGTGGTGGCCATGCCCGTCGTGGTGGCACGGCTGCCGGCTTGGGCTTGTGCCAGTGCTGCTTCGGCCTGTGCCACGGCCAGACGGAACTCGGCATCCTCGATGATGGCCAGCGTGTCGCCTCTGTGCACAGGCTGGAACTCGTCGAAACGGATTTCCTTGATGAACCCAGCCACGCGGGTGTTGACTGGTGTGATGTGCTGCCGCACGTGGGCGTTGTCGGTCCATTCCACGCGTCCGAAATGAGCGAAGTTCATGATGACGACCGTTGCTCCTGCTACGAGCAGCACCAGCACGATGACATTGTATGTCCAACGATAAAAATGTTTCTTTTCCATTACAGCGTATTACTCAGATATTTCAGTTGATAGTAGTTGTAGATCACGTTGATGCAGGCGCTGACCAATGCCAGCTCTGCATCAAGTTTAACGTTGGCGGCATCGGTCATGTCGGTGACGAGTGCCAGTCCGTTCTCGTAGCGGTTCTCGACGATGCGATAGTTCTGCGTGGCCAGTTCCACGCTCTTCTGCTGTGTCTGCAGTTCGGTGAACGCGGTGAGGTAGTCGGTGTAGGCAGCCTGGATGGCATTCTCCACGCCTTCGCGTGCCTCGCGCTGGCGGTCGTGGCTGTGAATGACTGCCGTGCGCGCCTGCTTCAGGTGGCTGTTGCGTTTCCAAAGTGATGAGAAATTGTAGCTTACGCCGACGCCCACGTACCAATAGTTGATGTTCTTGTCCAGCGTCGGAATCTCGAAGGTGACGGGGCCGTCGAAATGGTCTTCTGCCACGAGCGCCACCTTCGGCAGCCGCTCGGCGCGCTCCTGCTGCACCTTCTCCTCAGCCATCTTGGTGCCGAGTGACGCCTTCTGCAGGGCGGCGCTGTTCGACAAGGCCAGCTGCTGCCATGCAGCCTCGCCGTTGGTGGGGCATAGCTCTGCGCGGAAATCCTCGTCGGGGCGAATCACGATGGATGTGTCCATGCCTATAGCCGTCGTGAGCTGATGGCTGATGATGCGCTGTGCGTCCTGCACGCGAGCCCTGCCCAGCCGCAGCTGCTCGAGCTGGAGCTCGTGGCGCGTGACGTCGTTCTGTAGGGCTACTCCCTGCTCCATGCGGCTACGCGTCTGGCTGATAAGCGTTTCGGTGAGCGCGATGTTTTGTGTGAAGACCTCTTCCTGATTGTGCAGGTTGTGCAGTTGCAGGTAATGCCCCGTGAGCAGGAAGCGCACGCGCTGGCGGTTCTCTTCGGCCTCCACGGCGGTCATCTCACGTCCCAGCTCGGCCTGCCGTATTCCGCTGGTGATTGCGCCTCCGCTATAGACGGTTTGACGTGCCATGACGGCGAAGTTGTTGCCGAAGTGGGGTGTGGTAGCCGTGAAACGGTTCTTCAACGGACGGTCCCAGATGTTCACGTTGCCCAGATAGCTCACCGAGGCGGTTGCTTCCAAGTCAGGTCGCCGTGCCGAGCGTGCTGCTGCCACGCCCTCGTCGGCTTCGCGCATAGCGGTCTTGAACGATAGGATGGATGCGTTATGCGTCTCGGCGGTGGCGAATATCTGCTGCAGCGTCATCCGCAAAGGCTCCTCTGCCGAAGCACACACTACGTTGGCCGTGACACAGACTGCCACCAGCCATCTTCTTTGTTTTGTCATTTTGATTCTTGATGTTATAGATATCTTGTTGAATGTTGTCGCCAGTGCCTGCTCTGGCCTTTGTCATTCAACTACAACCTGCAGGCATATTGTTTTTCGGCGACAAAGGTACAAAAAATAACGATAACTTGTAACCTTACACCCCTGCTACAGACCCCTATTTCTTCATGTCTTTTAACATTATAAGGGCATATTGATTAACATCTTTTTACAGACAAGGCGCCTCATGGCTCTCCTCAGAGGAGACGATGAAAATAGCTCGCAAAGGAACGGGCAACTGCCATCCGAAACCAAAAGTCGGGGAAAAAATCAGCCTGTTACTACCAAAAGTCGGGGCAAAAACAAAGCAATGATATATCAGTTAACACAGAAGTTGTTTTATAAGACAACGAATTTTACGAATTTACTCTTTCGTCGTGGCTTCGCGATGAAAGGCTATAGAACAAGATAATAATTCGTTTAATTCGTAAAATTCGTTGTCTGAAAAGAAGAAATGTGCTAAGTGATGTATTGTTGCCTATTTCTTGGGCGTGATGGTGATGACGCGGTCGTAGGCTTCGGGCTTCACACGGTACTCGTCGAGCACGTAGATGCAGGTGCAGCCGACGCCGGTGGTGGCGTAGTCGAGGTTGAAGGTGTAGCGGTCAGGCAGGGGCTGCAGCTGATAGGTGAACTGGCTCTTAGTGAGGTTGTCGGTCGTGAAGGGATAGGCGTTGAAGTTGAAGTGCTCGTTCATCGCGATCTGCAGGCCGCGGCCGTCCTTGTCGAGGAGCTGCACGTAGCGATTGTCGGTGCGCAGGGCGTGGTCCTGCGGGAAGAGGTAAGGCTCATACATATCCTTGACGCTCTTTGTCCATACGCCTACTTGGTAGCCCGTCTTGCGGTCGGGGTAGTTCTCCTGGGGGCCGCGGCCGTACCACGTGATGCGGTCGAAGTCGTTGGCCACAGAGGTGGTGAAGCCGATGCGCGGCAGTAGCTCGGGCAGGCGGCCCTGCGGGCTGACGTGGTTGTGGATGCGGACGGTGCCGTCGTCGTAGAAATGATAGGTGTAGTCGAGGGTGAAGCCAGCCATCTGCACGCCCGAGATGTAGAGGTCGAGCTGGCCGTAGGACGAGGCACCGACCTGCACGAGTTGGCTCACGGTGACCGTCGTCTCGTGTTCGTTGCGGCGCAGGCGCACTTCCGACGGGCGGATGCGCAGCTGCTGCACACCCTTGGAGTACCAGAGCGTCGCCACTTGGTTGCCGTAGCCCTCGGCATAGCCGCCGTTGACGCGGAAGGCGTCCCACGAATCGAACTCATTGGCTATCGGGGCGCGCCACAGGTTGAACGCGAGGGGTTCCTTCAGCACTTGCTTGCCTGCCACTTCTATCTGCTCGAGGTTGCCCGTCTGCTTGCTGATGACGTAGCAGTAGCCTTCGCCGCGGATGGTGATGCTGAGGGAGTCCTCAAGAGCCTCTCCCCCAACCCCTCCCCTGTTAGGGAGGGGAGTCTGGGCAGGCTGGTTCCATGCCGTGAGTTCCAGCTGGTCCCAAGCCACTTCGTGACCGGCCTTCGCCCATACCTCGTCGGCCTTTAGCTTAGAGGTTATCGTCACGCGGTATTCCTTGCCGGCGACGATGGCGGGCTTATGGTAAGGGATGCGAATCACCACGGTCTGCTGGGGTGCGGCGGTGAGTTGCAGGTCGCCCTGCTCGAGCACGTCGCCGTCGGCCATCAGCGTCCAATGCGTGGCGTACTGCGAGAGGTCGGTGAAGAACAGGCGGTTGGTGACCTCGGCCTCGCCCGTCTCGGCGTCGAGCAGACGTATGCTGACGGGCTGCGTGGTCCATTTCATCTGCTCCATCTCGGGCTGCACGGAGCGGTCGGGCCAGATGCTGCCGTAGGTTCGCATATTGCCGCCGATGGTGTAGTAGGTGCCCGTGTCGCCGCTGCTGTCGAAGGTGAGATAGAGGACCGCATCTTCGGGACGGCCCTCCGAAGCGCTGTCAAGACAACGGCTGTAGATGGCGACGTTGTCCATCTCGGCATCGGCGGTGAAGGTGGTGAACGGGTCTATGGCGTGGTTGCCGGCTATGCGTCCGATGTTGATGGGATAGGGGAAGTTGCTGAGGATGCCGCGCTCACCGCCGCCGCCACGCTGGCCTCCGCGACGCTGACCGCCTTGCTCCTGAGGCGTCGTAGGTTCGCTGCCTCGGAGCTGACCGTCGATGTAAACGCGCATCTCCTTGCCGTCCCAGGTGGCCATGACGCGGTGCCATTTGCCCACCCAGTCGGCGGGCAGGTCCACGTCGAGCGTGTGTTTCAAGCCGGAGTGGAGGTAGAACTGCAGTTTCTCGTTGCCACGCTGCACGACGCCGAACTGCGTGTTGCCCTTCGTCACGTAGGGCGCACCCTCGTACATGCCGCTGAGCTTGCCGGGCTTCACGTCGAAGCAGATGGTGAGTTCCTTGCTCGAGAGTTCCACGTTTTGGTTGCGATAGACCTCCACCCACTCGTCGTGGCCGTTGAGCACGAGCACGCCTTTCTGCACCTTGGCATTGCCCATGAGGTGCACGGGCGTGTCGAAGGGCGAGCTGTCCTTGAGCGGACGTATGTGCTCGGTGATGCCGGGGCTGACGAAGTCCCAGAGTGCGCCACCCATGAGTCGCGGGTGGCGACGTATGGCAGCCCAGAACTCGTCCATGCCGCCGCCAGCGTTACCCGCCACCGACAGGTATTCGTCCATGAACGAAGGGCGCGGGTCCTGTTCCTCGGGTACCATCGCCGTGTTCATTTCCAGCTCATAGGGCGTGGGATAGCGCGGTCCAATGATGTCCTCGCCCGGGTGGGCGTAGGCGTTGCCGCCATACATGAAGTAGCGCGTGGGGTCGAGGCGCTTGCCCTCCTTCACCACCTCGGTAATGTTGGGTCCCTCGCCGCTCTCGTTGCCTGCGCTCCAGAAGAGCACGCATGGGTGGTTGCGGTCGCGCAGCACCAGCTTCTGCACGCGCTCCAAGTACATCGGCAGGAACTTCTGGTCGTTGGACACGTACTCCGTGGCATGCGCCTCGTCGCCCGTCTCGTCGATGATGTAGAGGCCGTACTCGTCGGCCAGCTCCAGATAACGGTTCACGGGCGGATAGTGGGATGTGCGCACGGCGTTGAAGTTGTACTGCTTCAGTATCTCCATGTCGCGGCGTATGGTCTGCTCGTTCATGGCATGCCCCAGCTCGGGGTGCTGCATGTGGGAGTTGGTGGCGTTGACCTTGATGGGCTGTCCGTTGAGGTAGAACGTCTGGTGGCGTATCTCCGTCTCCTTGAAGCCCATCTTGCTCGTGATCTCCTGCATGGGTGTGCCCTGCTCGTCGAGCAGCTCCAGCTTCAGTTGGTAGAGCGTGGGCGTCTCGCAGGTCCATTTGTCGGGGTTGGCTATGAGTGCCGACAGCTCCACCGACGTCTTGCCTTTGCCGTTGATGGTGAAGCGGTCGGAGGTCAGCTCTTTGACGCGGTTGCCGTTCTTATCGGCGAGCGTGGCGCGCACGGCGAAAGTGCCGGCGGCGTCCTCGTAGCGCTTCACGTCAACACGCACCTTCATCGTCGCATCGCGGTATTGGTCGTCGAGGTCGGTGGCGACGAACCAGTCGAACAGGCGTGTCTTGGGCGTAGCGTAGAGCGTCACGTCGTCGCAGATGCCCGCCAGGCGCCAGTAGTCCTGTCCTTCGAGGTAGTAGCCGTCGCAGTATTTCATCACGCATACAGCCAGCACGTTCTTGCCCGGTCGCAGGAAGCGCGTCACGTCGTACTCCGCCGGCTCTTGTCCACCCTCGTTGTAGCCCACCTGCTGACCGTTGAGCCACACAAACGAACCGCTCTGCACCTTCTCCAAGCGCAAGAACACCTGTCGGCCCTGCCACTTTGCGGGCAGGCTGAAGGTCTTGCGATAGGCACCCGTGGGGTTGTACTCGCGTGGCACGTAGGGCGGGTTGGCCTTGAATGGCGCCGGTACGTTGCGGAACTGCGGGTCGCCGTAGCCAGCCATCTCCCAGTTGAGCGGCACGGGTATAGTGGCCCACTTGCCGTCCTTGAAGTTAGGCGAGAAGAACTGCGTCGGCACCTCCTCGGGCGTGTTGGCAAAGAAGAAGCGCCACGGCCCGTTCAGCGACAGGTGGTCGGATGCTAGGTAGTAGGCATGGCCCTCCTCCTGGCCTTCCTCGAAGACCGCGGTGTTCTCGATGTAGTCATACAAGTGCTCCAGATACTGGGCGTTCGCCTGCAGCGAGTAGGCAGCCGACAGGGAGAGGAAAAATGCTTTGGCATGCGAGAAGAATCTTTGCATAGTCGTATCGTTTTGTGCGTTCAAAAGCAGTTTCACAACCCAAAGGTACAAAATAATCCGATTCACGTCTTCTGATTTGCGGATAATTTATGATAAAGCACGTTTTTATAGACACATTCGTAGCCGTTTGAGCTTATAAGCGAAGCAAGACTGCTGTTTTTATCATCAACTTTGCAGCCGAAAGGTTAGTTGGCGGACGATAAAACGTGCGTGGCTCATGATTTGTTAAGATTGTGTCTGCCGTGAATGTGGAAAAAGCCTATCTTTGCAACGTCAAAAACAAAGAAATACAAAAAAACAGTTTGATATGACAGACTTTGAGCATAGACTGAAAGCGCTGCGCGAGGCACACGAGCAGCTGCTGGCGCGCGAGAACAAACCCGTAGAGGGTTGTGGTAATGGCATTTACGAGCGCTATCAGTATCCCATCCTCACCGCCGAGCATACGCCGCTGGAGTGGCGCTACGACTTCTCGGAGCAGGACAACCCATACCTGATGCAGCGCATCATGATGAACGCCGTGATGAACTCGGGCGCCATCAAACTGAACGGCCGCTATCTGCTCGTCTGTCGTGTGGAGGGTGCCGACCGCAAGAGCTTCTTCGCCGTGGCGGAGTCGCCTAACGGCATCGACCATTGGCGCTTCTGGGACGAACCCATCACCATGCCCGAGGCGCCTACGGCCGACGGCGGCGTGAATCCAGCCACGAACATCTATGACATGCGCCTGACGCAGCACGAGGACGGCTGGATCTACGGCGTGTTCTGCGCTGAGCGCCATGATGATTCGCAACCAGGCAACCTCAGTGCCGCCACAGCCACCGCTGGCATCGCGCGCACGCGAGATTTAATAAGGTGGGAACGCCTGCCTGATTTGAAGAGCAAGAGCCAGCAGCGCAACGTCGTCCTGCATCCGGAATTCGTGGAAAGCAAATATGCTTTCTACACACGTCCGCAGGACGGCTTCATCGATACGGGGTCGGGCGGAGGCATCGGATGGGCGTTGGTTGACGACATCACGCACGCCGAAGTGAAGGACGAGGTGATCATCAATGCGCGCCACTACCACACCATTCAGGAGGTGAAGAACGGCGAGGGACCTGCTCCGCTGAAGACTGCTAAGGGCTGGCTGCACTTGGCTCATGGTGTGCGCGGCACGGCCGACGGCCTGCGCTATGTGCTTTATATGTACATGACGGCCTTGGACGACCCCACACGCGTCATCGCACAGCCTGGCGGTTGGTTCCTGGTACCTGAAGGTCAGGAGTACATAGGCGACGTGATGAACGTAGCCTTCTCCAACGGCTGGATTATGGACGAAGACGGCCGTGTGCTCATCTATTACGCCACCGCCGACACGCGTATGCACGTCGCCGTCAGCTCCGTAGATCGCCTCATCGATTATTGTATGAACACGCCTGAGGACGGGCTGACCACGGCAGCAAGCGTGGCGACCATCAAGGCGATGGTCCGTAAGAACCGTAAATGAATCGCTCACCTGACTCTCTTTCCAACCGATGACGTTACGTAAGAACTGTCTCTTGCTCCTGTTGATATGTCACTTGACCGCGTGGGCGCAATTCCCCGTTGCCATCCTCGCCGGCGACTATCCGGACCCCTCTATCGTCCGCGACGGGCAGGATTATTATATGACCCATTCCGCCTGCTACTATCAGCCCGGTTTCCTCATCTGGCACTCGCGCGACCTCTTCCACTGGGAACCTGTTTGCCGTGCCGTAGGCAATTTCCGCGGTTCGGCCTGGGCACCTGATTTCCAGAAAGTGGGCGACACCTTCTACATCTACTACCCTGCAGATGGAACCAATTGGGTGACGACGGCAAAGGATGTTCGCGGGCCTTGGACCGAACCTGTCGACCTGCACATAGGCGGCATCGACCCAGGCCTCGTCGTGACGCCTGAAGGCAAGCGCTATCTGTTCACCAACTTTGGCAAGGTGACGCCGCTCACGTCCGATGGCTTGGCCCGCGACGGCGAGACGAAGACGGTGTATCGCGGATGGACGTATCCCAAAGAATGGCAGACGGAATGCTTCTGTCTGGAATCGCCGAAGCTCACCTATCACGACGGCTACTATTACATGACCTCGGCTGAAGGCGGTACGGCAGGCCCTGCCACCAGCCACATGGCTGTCTGCGCACGCGCCCGCGATATCTACGGTCCGTGGGAAGAATCGCCCTATAACCCTATTGTCCACACTTATTCGGCCGACGAACGTTGGTGGTCGAAGGGCCATGGCACCATCGTGGAGGGACCCGACGGACAGTGGTGGATAGTATACCATGCTTACAACCGTGATGCCTACGCTTTGGGTCGCTATACGCTTATCGAGCCCATCGAGTGGACTAAGGGCGGGTGGTATCGTCCCGTCAAAGACTATCCTTGCGACAACGTCGAGACCTCCAGCCCGGTGCTTTCCGACGACTTCGCTTCGGCAGAGTTGGGCTGGCAGTGGACAGGCTGGAACGAGAACCTCATGCAGGCAGCTACCATTGATTGCGGCGCTCTCTGCCTGCCCGGACGCGGTACCTCGCCGAAGGATGCCCGCCTGGCACTCATCACGGCCATGGACACCCACTACGCCATCCAAGCGGAAGTGACCATCGACAAGAAACGGGGCGCAGGCGGATTGCTGCTCTTCTACAACGAGAAAGCCTATGCCGGCATCCTGGCTGACCATCAGCACCTCACCGTCTATCGCGACTCGGCGTCTACACAACAGCAGCATCTCATCCTCGGCCAGGTCTTCAGTCCCGAAGCACTTCTCCATGGGACGTTCGCCGTGCCCAACACGTATGGCACTCGGCTGACCCTTCGGCTTGAGAACAGAGGCGGGCAGCTCGCTATCAGCGTCCGGAATAGCGACGGCTCGTGGCTGTCGTTGGCCAAGGGCATCGACGTGTCGGCTTTTCACCACAACAATTTCGGCGAGTTCGTCGCCCTGCGGCCAGCCCTCTGCGCTGTCGGCGACGCCAAGGTCCGTTTCCGCCATTTCGTTTACGAACGTCTCGCTCCTTCAACGGAGAATAAATAGATAAAGGTCTTTCAAAAACAATCCTGTATACACCTATGGCTACAAATCAAAAAAGTACCCTTCTCGAACGTATCGGTTACGGCTTCGGCGACATGTCGTCGTCGATGTTCTGGAAGATATTCTCGTACTACCTGCCTTTCTTCTACTCCAATGTCTTCGGTCTAAGCCTTGTAGATGCTGGAGTGCTGGTGTTGGTTACTCGCATCTGGGATGCCGTGAGCGACCCGATGATGGGCGTCATTGCCGACCGCACACAGACGCGATGGGGTAAGTACCGACCTTACCTGCTTTGGGTGGCGCCGCTGTTCTCCATCGCCGGCATCCTGCTGTTTACTACGCCTGACTGGTCGTATGGCGCCAAACTCGTGTACGCCTACGTGACCTATATCCTGATGATGACCGTCTATACCGCTATCAACGTGCCATATGGGGCCATGCTGGGCGTGATGACCGCTGACCCACAGGAGAAGACCGTGTTCTCGTCGTTCCGTATGTTCTTTGCCTATGGCGGCTCGTTTATAGCGCTGGCAGCCTGGGAACCGTTGGTGAATTTCTTCAAGACCCTCTCCCCGCTCCCCCGTAATGGGGAGGGCCTCGCTTCGCTCGAGAGCAGTGCGCAGCAAGTTGGGGGTGGGGTGCTAGCCGGTGCTTGGCAGCATGCCATGATGGTCATTGCCGCCGCCTGCTTCGTGCTCTTCATCCTTACGTTCCTGCTGACGCGCGAACGGCTGAAGACGGTGAGCACAGTGAGTGTGGGCAAGGACTTCCGTTCGCTGCTGTCCAACCGCCCGTGGTGGCTGCTCATCGGTGCCGCCCTGTGTTTCAACCTCTTCTGCACCGTCCGCGGTGCTACCGTGGCCTATTACTTTGCCGACATCATCGGTTTCGACAAAGCACTTGATTGTTCACTCTTCACTTTCAACTTTTCACTCCTCTTCTACGCCGGCTTGTTCTTGAGCGTAGGCGAGGTGGCGAATATGGTGGGCGTAGCCTGCACCGTTCCCCTTGCCCGTCGCTTGGGCAAGAAGACGCTGTTCATAGCAGTGAATGCCTCGTTGCTTGTGCTGAGCATCATGTTCTTCTTCATCCCGGTGTCGCCCACGGGCTTCTGGCTGATGCTCTTGTTCCAGGTGCTCATCAGCATCCTGACGGGTGTGATGTCGCCCTTGGTATGGTCGATGTACGCCGACGTGAGCGACTACGCCGAGCTGCGCTACAAAACCGCCTCCACCGGCTTGATCTTCTCGTCAAGCTCCATGGCTCAGAAGTTCGGAGGAGCCATCGGCGGTGCTGCTGTGCTGTGGCTGCTCTCGGCCTGCGGTTACACGCCACGCACCGAGGAACAACTGGCTTCGCAAGCCATCATCACACAGCCTGAGTCGGCCTTGATGTGCCTGCGCTACCTGATGTCCTTCATCCCCGCTGCCGTAGCCCTCATCGCCATCGTCGTCTGCCACTTCTATCCGCTCACCACGGAACGTGTGGCTGAAATCAATGAGCAACTGACGAAAGAGCGTGGGTAGTTGGCATAGGCTTCGCGAGTAGTTTTTATTTGCTTACAAAGATACGGGCGTCGACGGCGATGATATTGTCGGCATCGGCGAGGAGTGGGTTGATGTCCATTTCCTTAATCTCCGTGGCAAAGCGGAGCAGGGTGGATAGACGCACGATTATCTCGGCGTACTTGCGTTCGTTGATGCCTTGCTGTCCGCGTGTTCCCTTGAGAATCTTGTAGCCGCGCAGACTGTGAATCATGGAGTGAGCCTCTTCGTAGGAAAGGGGCGCGAGGCCGCTGGAGACGTCGCGCAGTACCTCAACGAAGATTCCTCCGAGGCCGCAGAGCACCACGTGGCCGAAGCGTTGCTCGTACTTGGCGCCGACGAAGAGTTCGGTGCCTTTGAGCATCTTCTGCACCATGACAGCCGTGGCCCCTTCGATGTTCATCATACGATTGAACTCAGCTTCGAGCACTTCGCGGCTACGAATGTTGAGCGTGACACCTCCGACATCACTCTTGTGTACTGGTCCCACGACCTTTGCCACTACTGGATATCCGCAGCGGTCGGCAAAGGCAAAGAGTTCGTCCTTGTCGGGACTTACAAACTCCGGCACGGTAGGTATGCCGGCAGCGTTGAGAAGCTCGTGGACGAGGGCAGGGGTGAGGAAACCCTCCTCGGTGATACCATCGATGATGCGGCGTATGCGAGGCACGTCGACGCCGTTGATGACAACGTTCTGGTCGGCAGGGGCAGGCGTCTTCATGACCTGTGTCAGGGCCGTGGCGAGTGTTACCTCGTCGGAGAAATTGACGTGCCCTTTCTTAAGGAATTCGTGCACCTCGGGGCCTGCCGTGTTCACGCTGGGAAGAATGGGGAAGATAGGTTTCCGGCATTCCTGAATCTTACGATGCAGTACATCGTAAGCCTCGTAAAGCTGCACGAGGCCTGGTGTGCCGAAGATGACCATGATGGCGTCGATATCGTCGAAGCGCTGTTCGCAGAAATCAATAGCAATACCGAGGTGCTCGGGAGTGCCTGTGGCAAGGATGTCGATGGGGTTGGCCACGGAGGAACCGGGCAGCAATCGCGCTTTCAGTTCGTCGGCAGCAGGCCCGCAGAGAGCAGGCACATTCATGCCGCCTTTGGAGAGGGCATCGGTAAGCATGACGCCAGGTCCTCCGGCGTGAGTGACGATGGCGAAGTTCTTGCCTGTGAAGCGCGGCAGGGTGAAGATACAGCCCACGGTGGTTAGTTCCTCGCGCGAGAAACAACGTACTATGCCGGCCTTGCGGAAGAGAGCCTCGACAGCAGAGTCGCTGGAGGCAATGGCGCCGGTGTGGCTGCTGGCAGCGCGGCTGCCGCTCTCGCTGCTGCCCGCCTTGATGGCAGCAATGCGACAGCCTTTGCGAATGAGCGACGTGGCGTGGAAGAGCAGTTTGTCGGGGTCGGTGATGTTCTCGATGTATAGCAGCTTGACCAGCGAGTCGCGCTCGGCGTCGAAGTGCTCGTCCATATATTGTAGCACATCCTCGATGCCTATCTGACGGCCGTTGCCGATAGACCATACCGAGTTGAAGGGGAGACCTTTGCTGACGGCACTTTCAAGGACGTAGACAGCCGTGGCGCCTGAACCGGAGATGAAGTCAACGCCTTTGGGTGTTAGGCGCGGAATGGGCTTGGTGAACACGGAATGGTGAGTGCGCGTGAGCAATCCGATGCAGTTGGGGCCTATTAAGGCGCAACCGTACTGCTGGCAGGTGTCGAGTATGCGCTGCTCGAGGGCTGCACCCTCGGGTGTCTCTTCGCTGAAGCCTGCAGATATAATAATGAACGCGCGTACGAGCTTTTCCTTGGCTAGATAGTCTACATAGTCGGGGCAGAAACGTGCTGCCACGACGAGTATGGCGAGGTCGGTGGGCGGCAGTTCCTTGACATCGTGGAAGGCGCGTATGCCCTGCACCTCGTCCTCCTTGGGGTTGACGATGCGCAACGTGCCTTGGTAGTTGCCGCTTATGAGGTTGCGTACTATGGCACCGCCAGGCTTGTGAGTATTGTTAGAGCCTCCGATGACAACGATACTCTCAGGTTGCAGAAGTTGCTGGTTAATCATAGCTTTTTGGTTATAATATGAACATCGAATGCACAAAAATAGTATAAAAATGTGATTCGGAGGTATTCTTTTGGCAATAAGTTGAAAGAATTTGGAGATTTTGTCTTACTTTTGTGCAGGATTTACCTCTTCACAACACAAAACCACACAAAAAACTACATGATTTGGAATCCTAACAAAGAATGCATGAGCCGCGACGAGATGAGCGCGCTCCAAGGAAAACGTCTCCACAAGATCGTGGAGTATGTCTATCACAACGTCCCGTTCTATCGCAACAAATTGCAAGAGCTGGACATCCGTCCCGATGACATCCAAACCATCGAGGACATAAACAAATTGCCGTTTACGACGAAGAAGGATCTGCGCGACAACTACCCCTTCGGGCTGCAAGCTGCGCCGCAGAGCCAGATCATTCGTATACATGCCAGCAGCGGAACGACGGGTAATCCAACCATCGTGGGCTATACTCGCAAGGACGTTGGCGTGTGGAGCGAGTGCATGGCCCGTTGCCTTACGGCTTATGGCGTGACGCGCGATGACATCTTCTCGGTGGCTTACGGCTACGGATTGTTTACAGGAGGACTGGGTGCTCACTATGGTGTTGAACACATCGGAGCCTCGGTAATACCAGCCGGAACGGGCAATACGGAGAAGCACTTGAAGCTGATCCGCGACCTCGGCATCACTGGCTTGGCTTGTACACCGTCGTATGCCCTTTATCTGGCTGAGACGATGGACAAACTGGGTATCAAGAAAGAAGATATCCGCTTGCGCGTAGGAGCCTTCGGTGCTGAACCGTGGACAGAAAACATGCGCAAGGAGATTGAAGAGCGCCTCGGACTGAAGGGCTATAATATCTACGGCCTGTCGGAGGTCATGGGGCCCAGCGTGAGCTACGAATGTCAGATGCAACACGGTTCACACATCTGCGAGGACCATTTCTATCCTGAGATAATCAATCCGGTGACGCTGGAAAAACTGCCTGCCGGACAAACCGGTGAGTTGGTGTTCACAACGTTGACCAAGGAAGGCATGCCTGTGCTGCGCTACCGTACACGCGACCTGTGCTCGCTACTGCCTGGAACATGCGACTGCGGTCGTACCAGCGTGCGTATGGGCCGTATCGAAGGCCGTTCGGACGATATGCTCATCATTCGCGGTATCAATGTCTTCCCATCGCAGGTGGAGAGCGTGGTGCTGTCGATGCCCGAGTTTGCACCGAGATATATGCTTGTGGTGGACCGCGTCAACAACCTCGACACCTTGCAGGTGCAGGTGGAAATCCGTCAGGAATACTTCACCGGCGTGTTCGATACACCGGCAGCTGTGGATAAGCTTGAAAAGAAGCTTGCCGCCAAGCTCAAGAGTGTGCTCAGCATTGCTGCCAAGGTGCAGCTTAAGGCTCCGAATACCATCGAGCGCAGCCAGGGCAAGAGTGCACATGTGATAGATAAACGTAAATTATAATATAATGAGTAACTATTTCAACCCAGAATTTGAAACTCTCTCTCGCGCTGAGATTGAGGCGCTGCAGCTGGAACGTCTGCAAACGACCATTCGTCAGTGCCTGAAGAACGAGTTCTATCGCAAGAAATTCGATGAACTCGGCATCACGCCCGACGACATCAAGACGTTGGCCGATGTACGTAAGTTGCCGTTCACCACTAAGCAGGATCTGCGCGACACCTATCCCTTCGGTATGTCATGCGTGCCTCTTCGTGATTGTGTGCGCCTCCATTCCTCCAGTGGAACGACAGGCAATCCCACCGTAATCCTTCACACGCAGAAGGACCTCGACGAATGGGCAAATCAGGTAGCTCGCAACCTGTGGATGGTCGGCCTGCGCCCTGATGATGTGTTTCAGAACTCCAGCGGTTATGGTATGTTCACCGGCGGCCTCGGCTTCCAGTACGGCGCCGAGCGTTTGGGTATGCTCACCGTGCCGGCTGCAGCCGGTAACTCACTGCGTCAGATTAAGTTCATCAAGGACTTCGGCACCACGTGTATTCATGCCGTGCCTTCATACGTCACCCGTTTGTATGAGGTGATGAAGGAGGAGGGCGTTGATCCGCGACGCGACACGAAGCTGAAGGTGTTGGCTATAGGAGCAGAGCCTCATAGCGAGGAACAGCGCCAGCGCATCGAACAGATGATGGGCGTGAAAGCCTACAACTCATTCGGAATGAGTGAGATGTGCGGCCCGGGCGTTGGTTTCGAATGTCCCGAGCAGAATGGCCTGCATTTCTGGGAAGACTACTATATCGTAGAAATCGTAGATCCTGAAACGCTGGAGCCTGTGCCCGACGGCGAGATAGGCGAGCTTGTACTCACCACGCTCTGCCGTGAGGCCATGCCTCTGCTGCGCTACCGTACACGTGACCTCACACGAGTCCTTGGACGTACTTGCGCTTGCGGCCGCAACCATATCCGTCTCGACCGAATGCGCGGTCGTTCGGATGATATGATGGTGCTGCGCGGTGTCAATATCTTCCCCATTCAGATTGAAAAGATTCTGATGCAGTTCAGTGAACTCGCCAGCAACTACCTCATCACACTCACCACCGACGAGGAGAACGACAACATGACCGTAGAAGTGGAACTGGCTCAGCCCACCGATGACTACAAGCAGCTGCAAACGCTCGAGAAGGAGATACGCCGCCGGCTGAAGGATGAGATTCTGCTCACACCTATCGTCAAGCTCGTAGCCAAAGGCACGCTGCCTGTGAGCGAAGGCAAAGCCGTTCGTGTCGTTGACAGACGAAAAGTGTATCAGTGATTTAGTCTAAAGTTTAAGGTTTAAAGTTTAATGTAAATTCAAAAGGCTTTAGGACTTTCAACTTTAGCTTCGCTGACAATCGTCGCGGCTCGTCAACAGCACCGAGCTTGATAGCTCTCACAGCTTCAAAAGTTCAACTGTCAACTCTAAACTCTCAACTCTAAACTCTCAACTGTCAACTCTAAACTCTCAACTATTAACTATCAAATACGCCATGAGTATCCATCAACTTTCCATTTTCATCGAGAACCGTTCGGGCACGCTCATCAAGGTGCTTGATGTTCTGAAGGAGGCAAACATCCAGATTATAGCCTCAACGATTGCTGATACCGCTGAGTACGGCATCTATCGTCTCATTTGCAGCGAGCCGATGCGCGCTTGCGAGGAACTGATGAAGGCCGGTGTTGCCGTAGCACCCAGCGAGGTCTTTGCCATCGAAATCGACGACCAGCCAGGCCGCGCTGCCGAGGCTGTGAAGACGTTCAGCGAGGCCGGCATCAGCATTGCTTACATGTACAGCTTCCTCTTGCATGGCAAGGGTATCCTCATCTTCCGCACCGACAATACCGAACTCGCCCGCAAGATCATTGTCGACAGCGGGCTTCGTGTGCTTTGCGACGAAGATTTGAGTAAAATCAATTAACGGGCATTCGGTTGTCCCGACAACAGGAAAAAGAAAAGAGGCTTGGAATAGTGTTCCAAGCCTCTTTCTTTATGTCGGGATGACTAGATTCGAACTAGCGACCCCACGCCCCCCAGACGCGTACTCTAACCGGACTGAGCTACATCCCGAACATAGGCTAAACGAAGAAGAAAACAATCTTTTTTCGTTTTGCGGGTGCAAAGGTAGGCGATTTTTTTGATACATGCAAACTTTTTTCTACTTTTGTGGCGAATTAATGCAATAAAAGATGTCGCAACGATGAAAATACGACTTTTTAAGCCCCATAATCTGTCGGCAGAGGTGCACTTGCCAGCAAGCAAAAGCATCAGTAACCGAGCCCTGCTGTTGGCTGCTTTGAGCAAAACACCGCTGTCGGCCTTGACAAATATCTCCGACTGCGATGATACGCGTGCCATGCTAACGGCACTTGGCTCAGAAGCGGAAATAGTCGACGTGGGAGCAGCCGGCACTGCCATGCGCTTCCTCACGGCTTATTTCTGCCTGTCGGATAGACCGCACGTGTTGACTGGTTCACCTCGTATGTTGGAGCGCCCGATTGGCGTGCTTGTTGAAGCGCTGCGGTCCATGGGCGCTGATATAAGCTACGAAGGCGCCGAGGGCTTCCCGCCACTGCGCATTGCTCCTTCGCGCTTGCATGGCGGACGGCTTGAACTGCGCGGCGATGTTAGTTCGCAGTATGTTTCGGCCCTCCTAATGATAGCTCCTATGTTGGCCGATGGCCTCACTCTGCATCTGACGGGCGATATTGCAAGCAAGCCGTACATCGAAATGACGATGGCTATGATGCGCAGTTTCGGAGCAGAGGTCAACTGGCAGGACGAGCGTACAATTTGTGTTGCGCCCAAGTGCTATCACAAGGCTGACTATATGATAGAATCCGACTGGAGCGCAGCATCCTACTGGTATTCAATAGTGGCGTTGAGCGACAATGAACACGAAACGGCCACTTTGAAAGGCCTCTTCGACGAGAGCCTGCAGGGTGATAGCGGCCTGCGTGCTCTGTTCTCGCAGATGGGCGTGCAGTCCATGGCTCTGTCGCAAGGCTCGAGTGAGCCGAGGCAGAACCTGATTCGCCGCGGCGCCACGATCAGTCGTCTGGACGTTGATTTCGCTCGTATGCCCGACTTGGTTCAGACTTTCGTGGTGGCTTGCGCCCTGAAGGACATCCCCTTCAGATTCACCGGCGTGAGGAGTCTGCGTATTAAGGAAACCGACAGGATAGCGGCGTTGCAGGCAGAACTCGACAAGTTGGGCATATCGCTCGCCAACGACGGCGATGATATCCTCTACTGGCAAGGTTCAAAGCAGCAGGCAGCGGCCTCTGTGCCTTATCTGCAACCAGCGGCTGATGCCGTGATAAACACTTATGCCGACCATCGTATGGCTATGGCTTTTGCGCCGGCTGCCATGGTGCTTGGCAGTGTAGAGATAAATGATCCGGATGTTGTGTCGAAATCGTACCCGCTGTTTTGGGAAGACCTTAAGAGCGCTGGTTTTGAGGTAGAACGAAGTGAGTGAAAGAATGAAAAGAGATAACACAGCAACTAATACAGATGCTGCCCCCGCCCAAACAGAAAGGGCGGTGAACGTGGACTCGTTTGTGTGCTGCGGTCAGCATGCTGTTTGCGAGAAGGAGCTGCTTATGAAAGCCGCCAGCGAGCCTGTCGAGTACTTCGACGACGAAGAGTTGGACCGGTTTATAGGCCGTGCTGCTGACGCATATACTGCCGAGGAAGAGGATGAGTTTCGAGAAGTGCTTTACACAACTCTCACACACGAAGTGGGTGATTGGTTACGCAGTCTGCAGCTGCGTGGCATAGAGCTGCCCGAGGGCCTTCGCGACGAGGCGTTGATGCTGATAGGGTAAAAAGATTCAACCGCCTGAAACAATAAACAACCGCCTGAAACAATAAATTGAGCCGTAAAGTCGTTATATATTAAGTTTATGGCACGCGCGCGTACATATAAGTTATTATCCATAGTCCTGCTGATTGTAGGGCTGTGTGTTTCGTGCTCTACCCATAAGAACACTTCCGGCTCGCGTTTCTATCACCGCACCACAGCGCATTTCAATACTGTGTACAATGGCCGCGTGGCTTTCGAAGAGGGCGTAGAATCGCAGTTGAAAAGTCATGTCGACAACTACACTGAACTGCTGCCTATGTATGTCGTTGCCGACAAGAAAACGGCAGGTATAGGCAAGGGAAACTTCGAAACGGCAATAGAGAAAAGCCAGAAGGCAATAAAGCGCCATAGCATTAAACGCAAGCCGAAGAAGCCTTCGGGGCGGATGACTGATAAGCAAAAGGCATATTTCAACCGCAAAGAGTTCAACACATATCTGCGACACGCGTGGATGATGTTTGCCGATGCCCAGTTCCAGAAAGGCGAGTTCATCGAGGCCGCTTCGAGCTACAACTATATCATTCGGCTTTATTCCGACCAACCAGACATCGTAAGTGTGGCGCGCGCTAAGCTTGCGCGCTGTTATGTGCTGATGGACTGGCCTTACGATGCCGAGGATGTGTTCAATAAGATTCGTCGCGACAGCGTATCGCCCCGCGGTGAGCGCGAGCTGACGGCCTCGCGTGCTGCTTATCTCGTGGCAACTGGAAAGTATGCTGAAGCACTCCAGCCGATGGCTGCTACTGCAAAGAACACGAAGAACAAACTGCAGAAAGCGCGTCTTTACTATCTGCTTGGGCAGTTGCACCAGCAGGCAGGCAACAGCGGCGAGGCTTACAAGGCTTTGCGCAAGTGTATACATCTGAACCCGCCTTACGAACTGTCGTTCAATGCCCGTATCCTCCAAACGGAAGTGATGGCCAAAGGTCAGGGTAAAAGCATGATACGCAAGCTGCGCCGCATGACCAAAGACCCCAACAACGAGAACTATCTGGACCGCATTTATTATGCCATAGGTAATATCTATCTGGCTGATAAAGACACCACTTATACCATCTACGCATGGAAGAAAGGCATAGAGGAAAGCCGCCAGAACGGCTTTGCCAAGGCCGTGGTGCTGCAGCACCTGGGCGAGCTCTATTGGAAGCGCGAGAACTATATCGACGCGGCTGATTGCTATAGTCAATTGGCCGGAATGGTCGACAAGGAGCGCGACGATTACGAAGAGGTGCAGCGCCGGAGCAAGATGCTCACCGAGATAGAGCCGCATCTGTCGGCTGTGAAACTGCAGGACAGTCTGCAGGCCCTTGCCAAACTGCCTGAGAAAGATTATCTTGCAGCCATCGACCGCGTGATAGAAGACCTGAAGAAGAAAGAGAAAGAGCAGGCAAAGCGTGAAGCAGCCGCCGGCACAAGCACCGCAGCCCGTGGTGGAGCTACACAAGCTAATAATGCTGCAGGAGGTGCTGCCGGAGCCGTTAGGCGCGGTGGACAATCGGCAACCTTCTATTTCTACAATCCTCAGACCGTGTCGCAAGGCAAGCAGGACTTCCAGCGGCGTTGGGGCAATCGTCCCAACGAGGATAACTGGCGCTTCAGTCAGAAGCTGTCGCAGGGCGGCGGCGAAGGCGACTTCGGCCAGACTCTTCCAAGCGATTCGCTGGGTGGTGATTTCGGCGAGGGCGTGCAAGAACTCAGCGAGGAGGAACAGCGCCTTAAGGATTCACTTGAGAATGATCCGCATCAGCGTGAGTTCTACCTCAAGCAAATACCTTTCACGGAGGAGCAAGTGGAAGCCTCTAACCAGCTCATTCTCGACGGTTTGTACAATGGAGGCGTGATGATGATGGAGAAGATAGGCAACTATCCCCTGTCGCGAAAGACCTTCGCGCGGCTTATGGCCGACTTCCCCGACTTCGAAAAGATGGACGATGTCTATTATCATCTCTTCCTCTTGTCGATGCGCGAAGGCAACGACGAGCAAATGCAGAACTACCTTGCTTTGTTGCAAAACGATTTCCCCGAGAGCAAGCTGACGAAGACGGTTAGCAATCCGCGCTATTTGGAACTGGCTACGTATGGCCGTCACCTCGAAGACACGCTTTATGCCCAGACCTACGATGCTTACAAGGCAGGTGAATACTGGCAGGTCGAGGAGAACGTGAAACGGAGCAGCGAGGATTTCGAGGAAGGCGCTCATCGTGCCAAGTTCCTCTTCCTGCATGCTATGGCTCAGCTCTATACCGGTCAGCGCGATTCGTTCCTATCGGCGATGAAGGTAGTAGCAGAGAAGTATTCGCAGAATGAGATAGCTCAACTGGCCAGTGCCTATGTCAAGGGCATTCAGGAAGGTCGGTTGCTGATGTCCGACAAATGGGACACGTCGAATATCTGGGCTTTGCGCTCAATGGCCGATGCCGGCTCCGACAGCACTGCAGCAGCGGCTGATACGCTCATCGCAGACCCGCAAATGCCCTATGTGTTTGTGCTTGCCTATCCCACTGGTGAGGTCGACGATGACCAGCTGCTCTTTGAGATGGCCCGTTACAACTTCACATCGTTCATGGCTCGAAACTTCGACATAGAGATTGTGAAGGCAGGAGTGATAAGCCAACTTCGGGTTACAGGTTTCCAGAGCTACGACGAAGTGCACGCTTATGCCCAGCAGCTATACGGCAATGCTCACATGCGCGAGCGACTTGAAGGCATAAGGGCCATACTCATCAGCGAGCACAACCTCAAACTCCTCGGCACGCGTTACAGCTACGACGACTATGCCGAGTTCTACGATGCAGAGCTCTCGCCGCTCGAGGTGCCCGAAGAGCTCATACTTGACGAGCCGACCGATAACTTCCCGACCGATATCGACGATATCCCGTTGGAGCAGGAAGGCGATGACGAGGAAGGCGACGAAGATGCCGACGACGAGGACGACGGCGGCGATGACGACGACTGGCTCTTTTAGTTGACATTTGAAACACTGAAATATTAATAAGGTATGACGAACGGGAAACTCCTTTGGGTCGACGATGAGATAGAGCTCCTGAAGGCCCACATAATCTTTCTCGAGAAGAAAGGCTACGAGATAGACACCGTTACAAATGGCTTCGACGCAGTGGAACATTGCGGCGAGAACAGCTACGACCTTATCCTGCTGGACGAAAATATGCCAGGCATCAGCGGCCTCGAGACCCTGAAGCGCATCAAGGAAATAGCGCCTACCACGCCCGTGGTTATGGTGACGAAGAGCGAGGAGGAAAACATCATGGACGAGGCTATCGGCAGCAAGATTGCCGATTACCTTATCAAACCCGTTAACCCAACTCAGATTCTCCTCTCGCTGAAGAAGAACATTCACCAGCGCGAGATAGTGGCCGAGCATACTCAGACGGCCTATCAACAGAACTTCGGAGCCTTGGGAATGCTTATCGATGACGCGTCCTCAATCAGCGACTGGATAGAAGTGTACCGGCGTCTTGTGGCTTGGGAACTGCAGTTGAGCGAGACAGACAGTGCCATGCGTGAGATGCTGGCGATGCAGAAATCTGAGGCCAACCGCAGTTTTGCACGTTTCGTGGAGCGCAATTACCTGAAGTGGGTGAATGACTCAGAGTGCGAAGGGCGCCCGCTCTTGAGCCCTGATGTGTTCAAGCGGCGCGTGTTCCCCCTGTTGGACAACGGGGAGAAGGTGTTCCTCATCGTCATCGACAACTTCCGCTACGACCAGTGGCGCACCCTCATGGGCGAGATAAGTGAGATGTTCAATATCGATGAAAGCCTGTATTGCAGCATCTTGCCCACGGCAACGCAGTATGCTCGCAACGCCATCTTCTCGGGGCTTATGCCCAACATCATAGCGGAAATGTTCCCGGATTTATGGGTAGATGAGGACTCGGAAGAGGGCAAGAACCTCAACGAAGCGCCGTTGATTCAGACGTTGTTCAAGCGCTATCGTCGTCAGCACACGTTCTCGTACAACAAAGTGAACGATTCGGCAGGCGCCGAGCGTTTGGTGAATCAGTTGCCGCAACTGGCGAAGTATGATGTCAATGTCTGCGTGCTGAATTTCATTGATATGCTTTCACATGCCCGCACCGAGAGCAGGATGGTGCGCGAACTGGCAAGCAACGAGGCGGCTTATCGTAGCATCACGCTCAGCTGGTTCCGTCACTCCGCAGTGGGGGATTTGTTCCGCACTCTGGCGTCGTCGAATTACCGAGTTATCCTCACCACCGACCATGGTTCCATTCGCTGTCAGACTCCGGTCCGCGTGAAGGGCGACAAGAACACGAACACCAATCTTCGTTACAAATTGGGCAAGAATCTCGACTACAACAGCAAAGAGGTATACGAAATCACAGACCCACATAGGGCCTTGCTGCCGGCGCCTAATCTCTCTACGCGTTATATCTTCGCCCGTGCCGACTGCTTCTTTGCTTACCCAAACAACTATAATTACTACGTAAGCTACTATCGCAACACTTTCCAGCACGGTGGAATATCGATGGAGGAAATGCTCATTCCGCTCATTGAGCTTACGCCTAAGAGGAGATAAGAAATTGCTCTGAAAAGAGAGACTATAGCAGACTACGAAGCGGAGACAATGGCCGAAAAGCCTTTGCCTCCGCTTTTATCATAAGAAAAGAAAATTATTGTCACCAGCTGACGGTGCGCGTGCCATCGTCTTCGACGGTGATATGAACGCGCACTGTTTCTGTTGGTAGCAAATCCTCTACCAGTTCGGGCCATTCAATCAGACAAAAGGCTCCGCTGTAGAGGTAGTCCTCAAAGCCCAGGTCGTAGGCTTCCTTGAGGTTCTTAAGACGGTAGAAATCAAAATGATAGATAGGACCTTCGTACTCGTTGACGATGGCGAAAGTGGGCGAGGTGACCGGCTCCTGAACGCCTAAGACTTCGCACAGGGCGCGCGTAAAAGTGGTCTTGCCGGCTCCCATCTTGGCATAAAAAGCTATCACGCGGGCATCGCCTATCAACGACAGGAACTGACGGGCAGCCTCGTTGATTTCATCTAACGATTTTATCTTTATTTCCATCTTTCAATGTCTTATCCTTTATCCCTTCATTTTATGAACGGACGTGTTGAGCCTTATGACCGTTCGTATCCGGCCTTATGACCGTTCGTATCCGGCTTTATGACCGTTCGTATCCGGCTTTATGACCGTTCATGCCAACAAGCCCAGCCTAATCTGCCAACAAGCCCAGCCTAATCTGCTTATAAGCCCAACCTAATTCGGCTGTAAAGCCGACTTAAATTGCCTGTAAACCTAACTTGATTCGGCTTTCAGCCTAACCTGATTTGTAAACGCCACAAAAAGCTGAGTTTACTTCAGTCGCTCGTCTTCCTTGATGAGGTATTCGGCAATCTGCACAGCATTGAGGGCAGCGCCTTTCTTTATCTGGTCGCCGCAAAGCCAGAAGGTGAGGCCGTTCTCGTTGGCGAGGTCACGACGGATGCGCCCAACGTAGACATCGTCCTTGCCGGCAGTGAACAGAGGCATGGGGTATTTCTTGTTGGCGGGGTCGTCGATGACGGTGATACCTTCGGCCTTGGCCATAGCTTCGCGAGCCTCTTCGGGTGAGATAGGACGCTCGGTCTCAATCCACACGGCTTCGGAATGGCTGCGCAGCGAAGGCACACGGACACACATAGCCGAGCATGCGGCGTCGGTATGCATGATCTTGCGTGTCTCGTTGAACATCTTCATCTCTTCTTTCGTATAGCCATTGTCGGTGAAGACGTCGATTTGAGGTATCACGTTGTAAGCCAACTGATAAGCGAACTTCTCAACAGGAGGCTCCTTGCCATCGAGCACGGCACGGTACTGCTGCTCCAACTCAGCCATAGCAGCTGCTCCGGCACCGCTGGCGGCCTGGTAGCTGGCAATATGAATCCGGCGGATATGCGAGATATTCTCGAGCGGCTGCAAGCAGACTACCATCATGATGGTGGTGCAGTTGGGATTGGCGATGATGCCGCGTGGACGGTTGAGGGCATCCTTGGCGTTGCACTCGGGCACTACCAGGGGCACGTCTTCGTCCATGCGAAATGCGCTTGAGTTGTCGATCATCACGGCTCCGTGCTTGGTTATCGTCTCGGCAAACTCCTTTGATGTGCCGCCGCCGGCAGAGGTGAAAGCTATGTCTATGTCGCGGAAATCGTCGTTGTGCTGCAAGAGCTTTACTTCATACTCCTTGCCGCGGAACTTATACTTACGGCCGGCACTACGCTGACTGCCGAACAGCACGAGGTTGTCGATGGGGAAATTGCGCTCGTCGAGCACGCGGAGAAACTCCTGACCAACGGCGCCGCTGGCGCCTACGATAGCTACGTTCATCTTGTTATTGATGTTTTATTGTGTTGCGAAAAACTTGTTTTTTTCTCTTTTGACGCCGCAAAAGTACTCATAAAATCTGAATTACATGCTGCGATGATGAAAAATATTATTCCGCGGCCGCGACTAATTGATTAATGTATATTTTCGCATTCATTTCCCAAAACTAACTCCATAAGCCTCCACGACAGCCCTAATATGTGCTTTTTTCAGCCTTTTTAATTAAGGAAACGCGCGCGCGTAAAAAAATTTTTGTATCTTTGCACCTGAAAATGGAGGCTTTGATAACAAATCCGACCTGGATATTCCTCGTCATGTTGCTTGTGATATTGCTGGCGCCTATTGTGCTCAGACGTCTGCACGTGCCGCATATCATAGGCCTGATACTCGCCGGCTTGCTGCTTGGCGAGCACGGCTTCAACGTGCTTGCCCGCGATGCTTCGTTTGAGCTGTTCGGCGAGGTCGGCATCTACTATATCATGTTCCTTGCCGGCCTCGAGATGGACACGGGCAGTTTCCGCCGCTATGGTCGTGGAGGCATGGGCTTCGGATTGCTGACGTTTTTCGTGCCGTTCATTTGCGGATTGGCTGTGGCGCACTTTGGCCTCCATCTGGGTGCTGCCACGTCGGTGCTTGTAGGCTGCTTATTAGGTTCTCACACGTTGGTGTCCTTCCCGATTGTCGGCCGTTATGGTCTGGGCAAGCATCGCAGTGTCGTCTTCGCAATCATCGGCACGGCCATAGCTTCGTTCTTGGCTCTGCTGATGTTGGCAATAGTGGTACAGGTGCGCCAGGGCGGTGCCGGCTGGTTGTTCTGGCTGCGCTTCGTGGTTGGGATAATAGTTTATCTGCTGGCTGTGGCTTGGACCTTCCCCAAGGTAGGCCGCTGGTTTCTGCGCCGCAACGAGGACGCTGTAACGCAGTTCGTCTTTGCTCTCGCCATGGTTTTCATCAGCGCTTGGCTGGCGGAACTCGTGGGGCTCGAGGGCTTGTTGGGAGCCTTCTTCGGCGGTTTGGTGCTCAACCGTGTTATCCCTCATGGCGGACCGTTGATGGGGCGCCTTGAGTTTGTGGGCAATGCGTTGTTTGTGCCCTGGTTCCTCATCGGTGTCGGAATGCTCATCGACGTCAGCGTCGTGGCCGACCGCTCCGCTCTATGGCTCTGTGTTGTGGTTGTGGTGGCAGCTATCATCAGCAAGTGGTTTGCTGCAATGTTGATGAACTGGTTCACAGGCGGCCGCCATGCCGATCGTCAACTGCTCTTCGGCCTGACGAACTCTCACGCTGCTGGTGCCTTGGCCATAGTGATGATTGCCACGGCTCCGGATGTGGCGCTGATGGATTCGCAGATGCTGAATGCCACAGTGCTGCTCATACTCGTTTCCTGCATCGTAAGTTCGCTGGCCACCGGTCGCGGTGCCAAGCGTCTGGCCATGGAGACAAACGAACTTGAACGCAACCGAGGCAGCTACCACGGCAAATGTGTCACTGCCTATGCCTATCCGCAGACGGTAGATTCACTGACGCAGTTGGCTATCATGATACGCAATCCGCTCATCGTGGACAACCTGATGGGCCTTGCCATATCCATGGACGACGACCCCGACGATGCCGTGCGCGCCTTAGGGCAGCAGAACCTCGAGCAAGCCAAGGCTCTGGCCGCTGCGGCAGATGTCCAGATGTCTACCATGAGCCGCGTAAGTTCTAATGTTGCCAGCGCCATTGTTCATACCATGCGCGAAGTGGATGCTGGTGAGGTAATCCTCGGTCTGCACTCACAGGCTGATGGACGCCTGGCAGGCAATCTCGGTGTTATAGCGCAGAGTGTGCTCTCAACCACGCACCGTGAGGTGTTGCTTGTGCGGCTGCGCATGACTCCCGGTACCTTACGTCAGGTCATAGTGGCCGTGCCCCCAATGGCCGAGTATGAAGTAGGATTCTACAAATGGCTCGAGCACCTGTGCCGAATAGGCGAGCGAACAGGTATGCCTATGTATTTCCACACCTGTGGCGACACCGGCTTCTACATCAAGAACTACCTCGACGAACTGCACCCTAATGTGCGAAATGAAATCGTTGCCGAGAAAGGCTTCGGTGCTATGCTCCTGTCGCTGCCGCAGATAGTTAAGGCAGACCACCTCTTTGTAGTGGTAAGCTCGCGCTCGGGCTTCATATCGCATACGCCGGCGCTCAATACCATACCGGCTCTGCTGGCCCGTTATTTCGACCATACCAATGTCATACTCCTCTACCCGGACCAGTTCGGCGACCCGGGCGAGAGCCTGTCAGTATTCGCCCCCAATGGTCAGAGCGTTACTCAGCGCAAGATGCTCTTCGAGGAGTGGTTGGGCAAACTGCGTAAGTCGTAAAAGACCTAATGAAAAGACCTGAAATAGTACATCGTGAATAGTCAAATCGTAAATTCCAGTAAATAGTCAAATCGTAAAATCCATATATGATTCACCTCAGAAACATACATAAGAGCTTCGGCTCGCTCGAAGTGCTCAAAGGCATTGACCTTGACATAGCTGCAGGCGAGGTCGTGAGCATTGTGGGTCCCAGCGGAGCCGGCAAGACCACGCTCCTGCAAATAATGGGAACCCTCGACAAGGCAGACACGGGCAGCATCGTCATCAACGGCAGCGACGTGACACGCCTCTCGCAGAAAGCTCTCGCGCGGTTCCGCGGCGAGCAGATAGGCTTCGTCTTTCAGTTCCATCAGCTGCTGCCCGAGTTCACGGCCTTGGAGAATATCATGATGCCAGCCCTCATCGCAGGCCGCAGTCATCGTGAATCCCGTCGCCGTGCTGAGGAACTGCTGGCTTTCATGAACCTTAGCGACCGCGCCGACCACAAACCTGCTGAGCTCTCGGGAGGTGAGAAGCAGCGCATCGCCGTGGCACGGGCATTGGTCAACAAACCGGCCGTGGTGCTTGCCGACGAGCCAAGCGGCAGCCTCGATAGCGCTAATAAGGCCGAACTTCACCGCCTCTTCTTCGACCTTCGCGACAGCCTTGGACAGACATTCGTCATAGTGACACACGATGAAGGCCTTGCGGCCCAGACCGACCGCACTATTCATCTGCGCGACGGCCTTGTGGTTAGTCAGTCTGCCGGTGCGCCTTCGCCCGAGCCTCTGACAAGCCCGTTGCCCGAGCCCGAAGTGCCTTCGCTTGAGGATACTGATGCCCCGATGCCTGAGCCTCCCGCCACGGAGCCGCTTCCGGACCTCGCGCCCGAACCCGACACCCCTTCACCAACGGATACAGCTAAAACCTATCTCGCATGAAACTACAACTCGGAAAGATGAACCGCCTCACGGTAGCGCGCCGTGCCGACCAAGGCCTTTACTTAGCCGGCGGGCCGGAGGACATACTCTTGCCTAACCGTTATGTACCCGAAGGTGCAAACGTAGGTGATGAGTTGGATGTGTTTGTTTATCTCGACAACGAGGAACGCCTCGTGGCCACCACTCAAATGCCTTTCGCTCAGGTCGACGACTTCGCCTGGTTGGAAGTGGCTTGGGTGAACCAGTTCGGTGCCTTCCTCGACTGGGGCTTGATGAAAGACCTCTTCGTGCCTTTCGGCGAACAGAAGATGAAGATGCAGAAGGGGCGCAGCTACCTTGTACACGTCCATCTCGACCCAGAGACCTTCCGCATCATGGCCTCCGCCAAAGTGGAGCGTTACCTGTCTAAAGAATGGCCGCCTTATCATGGCGGCGACGAGGTTGACGCCCTCGTTTGGCAAAAGACAGACCTCGGTTTCAAGGTCATCGTGGATAATCAGTTCGCTGGTTTGCTCTTCGACGACGAGATATTCCGCCAGCTGCACAGCGGCGACCGCCTCCGTGCCTATGTCAAGCAAGTGCGCCCCGACGGCAAGATAGACCTCTCGTTGCAGAAGAAAGGTCAGAAGGCCGTGCACGATTTCAGCGACATCCTCCTTGAGCATTTACGAACCAACGGCGGCTTCACGCCTCTTGGCGACAAGAGTCCTGCCGAGGAGATTTACGCGCTTTTCGGCGTTAGCAAGAAAGTGTACAAGAAAGCTGTGGGCGACCTCTACCGCCAACGGCTCATCACCATCGAAGATGATGGACTGCATTTAGTGTGAGTGAATAGATAATCAATTGAAAGTTAAACATCATGAACATCCTGAAGACAACAACTGCCTTAGTAGCCGCCGCCCTGATGACCACATCAGCCATGGCCGATGACTTCACGTTCCGCCTGCGTAACTCACTTGGCTTCGCCCGCATGGGAGAGACCGTAGAAGTGGCTGTGCCGGAGGATATCAACATCAGCGCTGCAACGCTCCACGATGAAAGTGGAGATGTAGTGCCCTTTGAGGCTGCTGGCGACAACACTATCCGTTTCCGCGCAAATGTGGCTCGGGGAGCCACAATGGGTTATACCCTCACCGCCGGCACGCCAACAGCGCCCACAAAGGCGACCTATGCCGCCGTGAAGATGCCCTCGAATCGTGCAGATATAGCATGGGAAAACGACCTCTGCGCCTATCGTATGTATTCGAGTGTGCTGCTGAAGAATGAGCCCAATACGGCACAGGGCGTTGACGTGTGGTTCAAGAAACGTGCCACACCGGTCATCGATGATATGTATAACCTCTCCAACTATCACAACGAGAGTCAGTACGGCGTTGATGCATATTCGGTCAACGGCAAGCGTCTCGGCTGCGGCGGCACGGCTGTGGTTGAAGGAGGACATCTTGTGATGCACAATCCTTACAACACCTGCACCATCACCGAGCAGAGCGCTCTCCGTTCGGCTTTCACCCTGACATATAATAATGTAAAGGTCGGTGGACAAGACTATACGAAGACGCTGAGCGTTGAGACCACCGCCGGAGCATTGCTCAACCGCGCCACTGTAAGGCTCGACGGCCCCGCTGCCACCATCCGTCTGGCTGTGGCAGTCTATCAGCACACAGATATGACACACTTGGTCGAAGGTGTCGCCTTTACTGATGTACCCGGCGTAGTGGGTTGGGCTGAGGCCAAGAGCGAAGGCTCTGTCACCAGTGCCGGCGCCCGTTTTTTCCAAGGCGCTTATGTGCCTACGGCCTTCAATCCTGAGACACAGGTTATTGACAACCACCTCTGTCTGGTAGTGGATTACCAGACGGGCACTGACCTCACCTTCTACTTCGGTGGCGGCTGGAGCATCTTCCCCGAAGGACGCTATACGCAGGACGATGAATGGTTTGAAGCACTTGCTCAGTTCAAGCAGACGGTGGAGCAGCCGCTCGCAGTGACTTCAATGCACGACGTTATCAGCCGCGACGATGTGCTCGCCATACTGAATACCGTCAACGAAACGTGGCAGCGGCGCAATGCCAACCATGGCGACTACTTCTGGAACCGTGCCGTTTACCATATAGGAAATATGGCAGCTTATGACGCTACAGGCGACCAGCGCTATCTCGATTTCTCAACAGCCTGGGCGCAGAAGTCAAATTGGTGGGGAGCTACGGGCACTAACAAGAGCCAGTGGCAGTACAAGACCTATGGCGAAGGAGCCAACTGGGTGCTCTTCGGCGACAACCAAGTATGCTTCCAGGTTTATATAGACCTCTATAACCTCGACCCGGCTCATGATGCCAAGAAGATTGAGCGCGCGCTGGAAGTCATGGGTTATGAGATTTCCACCTCCGCCACCGACTACCTCTGGTGGGTCGACGGCCTGTTCATGGTAATGCCTATCATGACCAAGCTCTACAACATCACGGGCGACGCCAACTACCTTGAGAAGATGTATCAGTACTGGCAGTATGCCAACTCCATCATGTACGACAACGAGACAGGCCTTTACTTCCGCGATGCCAAATACGTCTATCCGGCACATAAGACCAATGCCGGCAAGAAGGATTTCTGGGCGCGTGGCGACGGTTGGATTTTCGCTGCCTTTGCCAAAGTGCTGGCCGAACTGCCTGCCGACGACAGCCATCGCGAAGAATACATCGCCTATTACCGACGTTTGGCTGCAGCCCTCAAGGCTTGTCAGCAGGACGAAGGCTACTGGACACGCTCGCTGCTTGATCCGGCTCAGGCTCCAGGCCGCGAGACCAGTGGCACAGCCTTGAATACCTTCGCCTATGCCTGGGGCATCCGCAATGGTATCCTCGACGAGTTGGAGTATGGCGAAACGCTGGAGCGCGCTTGGAACTACCTGTCGACTGTAGCGCTGCAGGAGGACGGCACCGTAGGCTATATCCAGCCTATCGGCGAGAACGCCAGTCCCAACACCACGGTGAAAGCCACCGATTACCACGACTTCGGCGTGGGTGCATACCTGCTCGCCGCATCGGAGATGAGCCGTTTGGCTGCCAACGGCTTCGAGCAGCCTAAGCTGCGCATGACCAACCTCGCGCTCGACGCCTCTGACGCTCACCTGATTAGCATCACCTTCAATCTGCCTCCTGCTGAAGATGAGGCTAAGGAAGCGTCACACTATCTGCTTGACGGCGTTGCTTTGCAAGCCGACGAAATCGTAGTTCTCGACAATATCGTCACCATTCATCTTACCGACAGCATCGACTACGGACTTTATCGCCTTAGCGTAGAGGGCCTTCACAGCGCAGAAGGCGGTGAACTCGCTCCCAACCAGCAGCGCACTCTCCTGCGCACTGTGCCGCTCGACGCCAAGCAGACAGGCATAACCATCAGCGCCATAGGTTCGCAGTCGGGTAATCCCTATAGCAACGTGAACGATGGCAAGCTCTCCACCCGCTGGAGTCAGGAAGGCACGAATCAGTGGATTCGTTTCGACCTGAAGGACGTGAAGAGCGTCTGGGCTGTTGATGTGGCCTTCTACAATGGCGACCAACGCGTGTTCTACTTTAAGGTACAGACCTCTACGGACAACCGCACATGGACTGATGTCACGGGCGATCTTGCTTCGAGTGGCATGACCAATGAGATGGAGCGCTATCGCTTCGAACCTGTTGAGGCCCGTTATGTGAGGTTGTTGTGCAGCGGCAATTCCACAAATAAATGGAACAGCCCCACCGAGATTCGCATTCGCTTCGATGAACTTGACGCCATTGAGGACCTCATGCCCGAGCCTTCGTCAGAGGTAGATGGAAGTGAGAACTGGTACGACCTCGCAGGCCGCAAGACAACTCCTGTGCGCAAGGGCATCTATATCGTCAACGGAAAGAAAGTACTCGTAAAGTAACAATCAACAAATAACCAGTCATGAAAAAACTTCTATTAACTATCGCTCTGGCGTTAACTTCTTTATCTAACGCTTTCGCTCAGGAATCATACAGCGGCACCATCGTAGCCGACGAGGGCGCCTGGTGCTGGTTTGCAGACCCGCGAGCCTTGCACTATGAAAATGCCGACGGCACTATCAACGCCACTTACATCGGCTACATCGATGTCCATGGCAACGTGAAAGCCACTCAGTACGATTGGGTTAAGCACCGCAAGACCGATGTGCTTATCCGCAGCTACTTCCAGCCCGACGACCACAACAACCCGACCTTCGTTGTGCTGCCCGACGAGCGTGTGATGATTTTCTACACCCGTCACACCGACGAGGCCTGCATCTGGTATCGTGTCTCGCAGAAACCGGGCGACATCACGGCGCTTGGCGATGAGAAACGCTTGGCAACGGCCAACAACACCACCTATCCTTCGCCATTCATCCTCAGCGACGACCCCGACCATATCTACCTCTGCTGGCGCGGCATCAACTGGCATCCTACCATCGCTCGTCTGACCATGCCCGATGCCAACGGCGACTGCCGTTTCGACTTCGGCCCGAAGCAGATTGTGCAGTCAACAGGTGCCCGTCCATACGCCAAGTACCAGAGCAACGGCAAGGACAAGATATACCTCTCTTATACCACCGGCCACCCCGACAATGAGATGCCCGACTGGCTCTACTTCAACGTCATCGACATCAACCACGGCAACGGTCCTATCCTCCGCGACATCAAGGGCAACCAGCTCTCGGTCATCGCCAATGGGGTACACAATGTCAACAAGCAGAGCAGCTACGCCAGTGCTCATCCTGCAGCCGTCGTGGATAATACTGCCAACATCCGCAACTGGGTATGGCAGATTACGTTGGACGAGAATGAAAACCCCGTCATCGCCTATCCTCACATCGACGATGCCAAGACAACACACGTTTATTGGTATGCCCGCTGGACGGGCTCGGAATGGCGCCGCACTTGGGTTCAGTATGGCGGTCACGCTTTCCACCTGAACTGGAATTCCACCGAGCGTTGCTACAGTGGCGGCATGGCCATAGACCCCGACCACGTCAACGACCTCTACCTCAGCATCCCGACAAAGAACGGCCAATACAACAAGGATGGCGTCTACGAGATTTGGAAATACACCATCGACGATGCAGGCAAGGTTGCCGGCAGCGAGCAGATTACCAAGAACTCCGCCAAGAACAATGTCCGACCCTTCATCATTCCCGGTTCCAAGAACTCGCCGATGCGCCTGGCTTGGATGAACGGCGACTACTATTATTGGATGGTGCAGAAGGCTTATCCTAAAGGCTATCCCACCGATATCCGCGTGGATTATGCATGGGAGGAAGAGCTGACGCCGGAGGAAGATGAGTCAGTGAATCCTCGTACCGACTGCTGGTGTCTTGGCAAAAACAAAACGCTTAGCTTAGCGTTTGCCATGGACGAGAACAACTATGGTGGCTTGCTCTTTACCCTGGGGAATATGTCGTACAGCCTCGATGCCAACTATTACCCCGTCGTTACCATAGGCGACAAAACATTCAAGAGTCAGAACCGCTTGCTTACTTCCGACAATTGGGCGACAGGCTCAAGCGGCACCAGCGGTGACAATCATCCCACGAAATTGTCCACATGGATTCTTACCATGACCTATGACGGACAAGTGCTTACCACCTATCGCAACGGCCTCGTTGACCAGGTAATAGAGGTTGAGGCACTGCAAGGCGGAACAGCTGAGGCTTATGGCGATGATTACAAACACACGTTGATGTATCAGTCCGACTACTATGCCTGCGCTTCGCCCATCACCGTGCAGTCGTTGGTAGCTGCTATCCAGCAGAATCTCGATGCAGAAAAAGCCAAGAACGCTCTCATGATGCTCGACCTCCCCGCCGAGACACGCACCGACCTCGTTCTGCCTGCCTCCAAGCTCGGCCTCGACATCGCCTGGAGCTCTTCCAATGAACAAGCCATCTCGTCCGACGGTGTTCTCTTCCCGCTGACCGAGGACACACCTGTCACGCTCACGGCCACCATTGCCGGTGAAAACCGTACCTTTGAGGTTACTGCTTTGGCACGCGATATCACCAAGAACCTTCGCTACGAGCTGCCCGAGGCTCTCGACCAAACGAGGAATACTGCCACGGGCTTCTCCTCAAACAAATACGGCCTTGCTCCCCAAGGCTTGCTCAAAGGTTTGCGTTCGTACACCGTCATCCTCACTGCCAACGCCAAGAAGATGCTGAAGCAGCCGCGCCTCTATGACTTCGGTTCTGGTTCGGGCAACAGTCTCTTCCTCCGTGCCGACGCGCTCTCGGCTGGCGTGAAATACAATGGCGGCACCACGACCATGGTTAACAGTTCCACTAAGTTGAAGGTTGGTACCGACTACAAGCTTGCCGTAAGCTACGACGCCGCTACCCGCAAGACTACCATTTATATTGACGGTGTGGAAGATGTCAGCGGTACGGCTAATCAGGTGGAGGCATACCAACTCGAGGAACTGGCAGCCGATACCCGTAATTACATAGGCCGCACACAATGGTGGGACGGCCAGTATGCCGCCGACAATCAGGACTTCTGCGGCACTATCGATGGCCTTCGCCTCTACGATGTCTGCCTCACCCAGAAGGAGATTTGCGAACTGCAGGACATCCCTTTTGAGCAGAAGGAGCTGCCAACGGCGCTCCAGAACGGCGACTTCGAGGGAACATACTCCCCACAGGCCGGCAGTGGTGTAAGCAACGACCGCGCCATATACGTTCCCGAAGGTTGGACCGTGGACCGCGCTAATCCCAACAGCAACGATATCACGGCGCTGGCAACCGGCGACCTTTTCTTCGACCGCTTCTTCGGCGAACTGGCCAAACCGGCCAACCATGGCAACCACACTTATTGGATTCGTCAGAACTGGGGCACACCCACTCTCACCCTTTCGCAGGAACTGCGCTTGCCCGCTGGCGCTTACACCCTGACGGCCGACCTCTGGAAGAGCGGCCTCGGCGGTGATGCCTTCGTCAGCATTATCACCGAAGGCGGCGCCACGGTGAAGTCGGAATCGTTGGAGAATAAGAATGCCTGGCAGCAGGTAACGCTCGACTTCGAAAGCGACGGCGAGGCATCGACCACCATTAGGCTGGAAGCTGTGCACACCAGCGACGGCAGCGAGAAGATCATAGGATGGGATAATATCTCACTCACGCTGAAGCCAGGCGACGCAGTGAAAGGCCTCGGCAGCGATAGCCGCTCCGAAGCGGTCTATGACCTTGGCGGTCGCGAGGTGAACGACCTCACTTCGCAGCGCGGAATCTTCATTCGCAACAACAAAAAAGTGCTTGTACAAAAGAAATAATCATATACCTTTATGGACGACAAGAAAGTGATACAAGAGGGTATCACCCATCATCTCAACCGAATGTACCAGGATTGGTTCCTGGACTATGCTTCGTATGTTATCCTTGAGCGTGCAGTGCCGCATATCAGCGATGGTTTCAAACCCGTGCAGCGCCGCATTATGCATACCATGAAGCGTATGGACGACGGCCGCTTGAACAAAGTGGCTAATATCGTCGGCGAAACCATGAAATTCCACCCTCATGGTGATGCTTCTATCAAGGACGCCCTTGTGCAGTTGGGACAGAAGGAACTGCTCATCGACTGTCAAGGCAACTGGGGTAATATCCTCACGGGTGATGATGCCGCCGCCGGGCGTTACATTGAAGCACGACTGTCGAAGTTTGCACTCGACGTGGTCTTCAACCCCAAGACCACCGAGTGGAAACTCTCGTATGACGGCCGCAACAAGGAACCTATCACTCTGCCTGTGAAGTTCCCGCTGCTTCTCGCGCAGGGAGCTGAAGGCATTGCCGTGGGATTGTCGTCCAAGATACTACCGCACAACCTCAACGAACTGTGCGAAGCAGCCATTGCCTATCTCCACAACGAGCCGTTCCATCTCTACCCCGACTTCCCCACAGGCGGAAGTATCGATGTGTCAAAGTACAACGATGGTCAGCGAGGAGGCACAGTCCGTGTGCGTGCCAAGATAGAGAAGCGCGACCAGAAGACGCTCGCCATCACTGAGCTGCCTTTCGGCAAGACGACAGGTTCACCTCAGAAGCCTTCGCAGTTTATCGACAGCATCCTGAAAGCTGCCGAGAAAGGTAAGATAAAAGTGCGCAAAGTGGAGGATATGACGGCTGCCGGTGTCGAAATCCTCATTCATCTGATGCCGGGCGCAAGCTCCGACAAGACCATCGATGCCCTTTACGCCTGCACCGACTGCGAGGTGAGTATCTCGCCCAACTGCTGCGTCATCGACGATAAAAAGCCTTGCTTCCTTACCGTTTCCGAGGTGCTTGCGCGCTCTGTCGACAACACCAAGGAACTGCTGCGCAAGGAGTTGCTCATTCGTCGCGGCGAACTGATGGAAGCTCTTCACTTCGCATCGCTTGAACGTATCTTCATCGAGGAACGTATCTATAAAGGCAAGCCCTTCGAGAATGCCAACAGCACCGACGAGTTGTGCAACTACATCGATGAGCGCTTGACGCCGTATTATCCTCAGTTTGTGCGTGAGGTGACCAAGGACGATATCCTGCGCCTGCTGGAGATAAAGATGCAACGCATCGCCAAGTTCAATAAGGACAAGGCCGACGAAGCGATGCTACGCATGAAGGAAGAGGTGGCCGAGATAGACCGCGACCTGGCAAATATGATTGAAGTGACGGCCAACTGGTTCCGCTTCATTCAGGACAAGTACGGCAAGGACCATCCGCGCCTCACCGAGATACGCAACTTCGACAGCATCGAAGCTTCGAAGGTGGTGGAAGCCAACCAGAAACTATACATCAACTGCGAGGAAGGCTTCATAGGAACCTCGCTGAAGAAGGACGAGTTCGTGTGCAACTGCTCCGACCTCGACGACGTCATTATCTTCTACAAGGATGGTACTTACAAGGTCATCCGTATCGGCGACAAGGTGTTTGTAGGCGAAACAGAACGCTCGAAAGCCGAGAAACGCAAGTGCCAGATTATTCACGTGGCCATCTTCAAGAAGAGCGACTCTCGAACCATTTACAATGCTGTTTACCGCGACGGCCGCGATGGGGCTTACTATATCAAACGCTTCAACGTCACCAGCATAACACGCGACCGCGAATACGACCTCACGCGAGGCAAACCAGGCAGCCGTGTAGCTTATTTCACCGCTAATCCCAATGGTGAGGCAGAGGTCATCAAGGTGAGCCTCAAGCCCAATCCCAAGCTCAAACGCACTTCCTTCGACAAGGACTTCAGCGAGATAATGATTAAAGGTCGCGCGTCGATGGGTAACCTGCTCACCAAACTCGACGTGGAGCGCATAGGCCTCAAGAGCCATGGCAGCTCAACGTTAGGCGGTCGTAAGGTGTGGTTCGATTGGGATGTGAAACGCCTCAACTACGACGAACACGGACAGTACCTCGGCGAGTTTCATAGCGAAGACACGATTCTCGTCATCCTCGACAACGGCGAATTCTACACCACGAACTTCGACCTCAACAACCACTACGAGCAGAACATCCTGCGCATTGAGAAGTTCAAACCCGAGAAGGTATGGACGGCGGCCCTCTTCGATGCCGAACAGGGATTCCCATATCTCAAGCGTTTCACCCTCGAAGCCACCGTGCGCCATCAGAACTTCCTCGGCGAGAACCCCGATAGCCGTCTGATTCTGCTCACCGAGACCGCATTCCCGAGGCTGCTGGTCACCTATGCAGCCCCCGACGATTTCCGCGACCCGCTGGAAATAGATGCTGAGCAGTTTATCGGTCAGAAGAGTTTCAAGGCCAAGGGCAAGCGCATCACCACTCTCGCAGTGGCCAGCATCGAAGAGTTGGAGCCAACGCGTTTCCCTGAGGAAGACAATGCTGATGCGCCTGATGACAGCCCGGAAGACACGGACAGCCCGGAAGACTCGGAAATAACGGAAATAACGGAAAACACGGAAAAAACGGAAGACACGGAAAATACGGATGAGGTTGCCGCGCCCGATGAAGACCAACCCGATGAAGACCAACCCGATTACCAATCCGATGACGACCAACCCGATGACGCTGCCGCACCCGATGACGCTGCCGCGCCTGCCGAGGAGGAACAGGGCGATGACCAGCCCGCTGCCGATTCCGAGCCCACAGCCAACTATGACCCCGAAACAGGTCAGTTCAGCCTTTTCGATTGATGAAACAGATTCTTGCCCTTCTCTGGCTCTGCGTTTGCTGCATCACGTCATCTGCTCAGGAGCCCTCGGTCCATGCCACATTGTTTGGATTGGGGCGGGTGCGACAACTGGACACCTACCTCTCGCCCATAGAATACCGAGGGCCGCAGTTCTTCTTTATTAACGAGAACACACGGCCTACGCGTCTTCTGCACGAGCGGGTCAGTTTCCAAAGCACCGTGCAGCTTGATTTCTCATCCACGGAGCCCGCTTCCGAGAAAGCCACTTTCCTCGGCGGCAACTTTGATTATGCAGCAGCTTGGCACTATCGTTTCTTCGGAACGACTTATGGCACACTGCCTGCAGACCGCAGCTCGCGGTTCAGCCTGGCCGCGGGCCCTCAGCTGTCGGGCCTTGTCGGAGGCCTTTACAGCACACGCAATGGTAATAATCCCGCTCAGGCCTACCTTGATGTACATCTTGCAGCCTCTGTTCAGGCTGGATTCATCTTCCGCCTGCGCAAGATGCCGGTGTGCTTGCGCGACCAACTCGATGTGCCTTTGATAGGAGCTATGTTTACCCCGGCCTATGGTCAGAGCTACTACGAGATTTTCTCGCTCGGGCATTACGACCACAATGTCCGGGCAGCGCATCCGTTCAATGCGCCTTCGTTTCGCAATAAGTTCACTGTAGACCTGCCTTTCAGCCGTTCCACACTGCGCGTAGGATACTTAGTTGACGTGCGCCAGAGCCACGTCAACGATTTACGTCGTCACGCTTATTCACATGCTTTCGTAATAGGTTGGGTTCGTTCCGTCAGTCTGTTGCCCCCTGTGCGTTATTCAGCAACCGACGGGCATACTCGATGAGCGTATCTATGCCGCGTGAAGCATCCGCGTCGTCCAAGGCTACATAAATGTCAGGCTCGATGCCGAACTCAATCTGGTTCTTATTGGCATCTGTCATTGGGCATGCCGAAAAACGCACGCCCCAGCCGTTGGGCAGTTCGCTGGAGAAAGGCATACCCGAGCCGCCGCCTGTCTTGTCGCCGACGATGGTAACGCGCGGCAGTCCTTTCATATTGCGGATGAATAAGTTTGTGGCACTGTAGCAACTGCGGTTGGTGAGGACCACTGCGCGTTTCATCCATCTCACACCTTTCGACGGGTCCAGATACTGGGCTTCGGGCTTCGAGAAATCGTTGTGCCCGCGACCTGTCTTGTGGCTCATATATCCCACAAGACGCCGTTCGTCGGTGAAACGCGATGCCAGCGTCTCGGCATTTGTCACGTCGCCGCCTCCATTGTCGCGCAGGTCAAGGATGAGGCCGTTGGCCGACCGCAGGTTGTGCATAATCTCATCCAGGTTTCCGTTCCCGATGCCATTGGCAAAGCTCGGGCACACCATATAGGCGATATTGTCGTCGAGCATCCGGTATTTGATGCCCGAGGCAATCTTGTAGTCGGTGCCGAGGTAGGCGTCCTGAATATCGGCGCGGAAGTTGGGGGCATAGTCCTCGTGCCACGACCAGTTGCGCCCTACATTGGCGGGCGAGTAGAGGTTTACATGGCCGTCGCGCAACTCTCCAAGCATCTCTGCCAGCACCTCGAAGAGCTGATAGCGGTCCATCTTATCGCTAATGCGCGAAGCATAACGGCTGTGCACTTCGTCCCAGTCCACGCCTATGGTCTGGCGCTTGTAGTCGAGGAAACAATAATGCTCGTCGATGATAGTCCACAAAGCTTCGAAATTGCCCTCGGGTGTGTTGTCGAATTGCTCTTCGTGTATGCAACCGCACAGCAATGCCATCAGGCATGCCGTGAGGACCGACGATAATATGGAACGCATTTTGCCCATAGTTTGAAAAAAAGAGCATACTCTTGGCGTTGCGATATGCCGGAAGTATGCTCTGTTGAGGTTTGCAGTTGTTTAAACTTCGATGTGTCGACACTTGGACTCGAACCAAGGACCCCCACCATGTCAAGGTGATACTCTAACCAGCTGAGCTATGCCGACTTTTGTGTGTCAAAGGCCACCGCTGTACATTTTGTACGCCTGATAGGACTCGAACCTACACGCCTCGCGGCACCAGATCCTAAGTCTGGCGTGTCTACCAATTCCACCACAAGCGCGTTTGTCGCGCGGCTTCGTGACAAGCATTTGGCCTTTTGACGGCGCAAAGGTACGACAAATAAATGAATAATGAACAATGAATGAAGAAAAATTTTATTGTAGACCTCATTTTTTCTCTTCTTCGGGGCATTATCACTAAGGACTTCGCGGAAATATGGCAGGGCTTCTTGGTCATTCGGTCGCGACAGAATAACGTATATGATATGCAGAGAAGATGAACGACTTGGATTTTATTTACGATTTAATTGACACACGCTCGGCCGAAGAACGTTTCTTTGAGCCTCAAGGCGAGTCAGAAAAATTGTCGTAATTGACATAATTTTTTATCAAACAACGAATTATACGAATTCTTTCTTGTCCTATAGCCCTATTTTTGCATAGCCACGATGCGGCGTAAATCGTAAATCGTCAAACCGTAAATTAATTCCAATTCGTTTAATTCGTAAAATTCGTTGTCAAAAAAAGAAGAAATATGCGTAAATCGTAAATAAATCGTAAATCGTCAAACTGTAAATAAATCCCAATTCGTTTAATTCGTATGATTAGTTGTTAAAAAAAGAAGAGATCCACCGTACCATGGCTCTATTCCATCAGAGGCGCGTAGTAGCGGGGCTCGTAGCCGTCGACAAGTTCGGGATGGAGAATTGCAATGAGGTCGAAGAGCAAGAGGTCAGGGTGGAAGGGTGTTTGCTCGTAGAAATGGTTGTGGGCGAGGTCGCAAGCCCAGATGTGGCGCTCGCTGAAGGCTCGGAAATGGGTGTAGGGCTGATAATCGGCAGCCAGCTGGCGGTAGGTTAGGGGAGCGGTGCCGTTGTATTTGATGAGCCAGAGATCGGCATTCTCGGCTTCGTCCAGCACACTCTCAAATGTCAGTGCTGTGCTGCCGCTGCCTTTGAGATGACTGAAGGCATAGTCGGCGCCGGCATCAGCAAACATGATACCCATTGTGCTTTGGCCTGCCGGCACAAACCACTGGCCGCCATAGAGCATTTCTGTGAGCAGACGCGGACGCTTGGCGGCTTTGGCGGCTTTGGCCTTCAGGGTGAGGTAGTTGTGCTCCACCGCTCGGAACAGACTGTCGGCGCGTTCTTCGGCACCGAAGAGTTCGGCATAGAAGCGAATCCACTCGGCACGGGCCAGCGGCGAGACCTCCATGTACTCAGCACATTCGATGATAGGAATGCCCAGACGCTCCACGCGGCCGTAGCCGCCGCTATGCTCGAAGGGTGTGAGCAGCAGCACATCGGGTTTCACGTCCATGATATGTTCGATGGTCGGATTCATGCCGTTGCCGAAATCTGCTATCCTTCCCGAGGCGAGGCCTTCGGTTACTGAGGGCAAATCAATGTATTGTTTCTCGCACACACCGGCAATGGCCGATGCTACGCCCAACTCATCTAAGAGGCCGCAGTGAACGGCGGTGGCTACGCCGGCAGAGCGGACGGGAACTTTTACGATTGAATATTGAAATTTGAAATCAGAAAGGTCAGGCTGCCCAGCAGTGTCTGATAGTAGGATATAGCGATGGAGCACGGCTGTGGTGTCCCAAGGGTCGCGCAGGGTCCACACGCTAAAGCCGTCTCCGCGTTCACAAGTAAGATTTGTTGCGTAGCGCAGCGGCTCGGGCGTGAGTGCAGCACTCGTCTTTCGGCTTTCGTTGCATGAGGTGAAGAGCAAAGAGAAAGCAACAAATAGAGAATAAAAGGTATATTGTTTGATGCTCATTTTCTATGTTTCTAAGTTTCTATGTTTAGCTGCGCTGACTTTCGTCACGACTCGACAATTCAAGCAAGCTTGACTGTTCTCGCTGCTCCGAAAGTTCAGGTTTCACTTTTTCCATTGTGGCTTGAGCTCCAGGAATATCTCGAAGTGGCGGCCTGCCATGGGGCGCGAGAGCACGGTGACGTATTCTGAATCGAGGAGATTATAGACCACTCCCTTCAACGAGGCATGCAGGTGGCGGAAGCGGAACTGACGTTCAAGGGTCAGGTCACTCATGTAATAGGGCTTGAGGCGCCCGGTGATGCGGCTGACCTCATTGCTGGTCGTTGTGAAACGCTCGCTGTAGGCATACCACTGATAGACGAGCGCCCATCGTTGCCACCGGAGGCGCGCGGAGAAATTGGCTGAGTGGAGCGGCACATAGACAAGCTGCTTGCCGTAAGAAGCATCGGCGGCGTCAAGGTTTTCGCTGCGGTTGAGCGAAGGGGTATAAGCGTAGTTGCCGGTGACGACCAACTGCCAATCGCGGGGCATGCGTAGGTCTGTGGCCACCGAGAGCTCGGTGCCGTAGTTGTGCACTTTCTTCAGGTTCGACGGTTGCCAGTAGCCTTTGGCATTGGGCGTCCATAGAATCCAGTCGTTGATATAGGAATCAAAAGCCGAGAGGTTGGCTTTCAGCGAGATATAAGCTCCGTCGCGCCCGCCAAAGAGTGTGTGACGATAGCTGCCTTCGAGGCCGCCGTCGTAGGTGAAACCGCGTTCAGGTCGCAGGTTAGGGTTGCCGCCTGGTTTGAAATATAGGTCGTCCATCGTAGGATAACGATAGTTGCGGGCGGCAGAGACTTTGAAGACGAGCGATGGAAGGATTTTGTATTCCGCGAAGAAAGCGGGGATAAGAGGCACGAAATCGCGACGATAGACCTCTTCGCGCAGAACGGCCGAAAGCGCCAAACGGCGCGTGGGACGATATTTGGCCGATAGGCTGAGGCTGCTCTCCATGCGCCCTTCGTTGTAGTTGTCGCCTATATGGAAGGGACTGCGGTCGCGACTACGCACATGATCGTAGGTGAGGCCGAGGGTGGCGGTCAGGAGCCAATCGGCGGCAGGCATATAGTCGGTTTTCACTTCCAGGTCAGCCTGTTGGCTGTAGCTGTGTGAAGCCGTGATGACTGTTTTCTCGACGGGTGAATCGTCGATGGGTGAGCGGGTAGTGGAGTAGTCGTAGGCAATGGATTGATAGGCATAGCCTAACCTGGCATTCAGGCGCCATTGCGTGCCCAGCGCTCGCTGCCATGCCACTACGCTGCGCACGGCATCTTGCCCCTGCTCGTTGGTGAAGTCGCGATCGTCGCGGTAATCCACGCTCAGAAAAGGCAGGCCGCGCAGGCTATGCGTGTACCAGGCCGAGGCATTCAAGGTGCCGCCAAAGACCGGGCGAAACGCGAATTCCTGCATGACATGTAAGTCGTGGAAATAGCCGCTGCGATTGCGCTCGGTGGGGTGATAGGATTTGATGATATGGCCGTCGGCGTCGCGCTCGTCTACCTTCTTGTCGTAGTTGGTATACCGGAAATCATTATCGCTGGTGGCATAGCAGACGCGCGTGCTGCTGGTGAAGCGCTCGCTGCCGTAGGTGAAGCGCAGAAACTGGTCGAAAGTGTGGAACGAGCCTACGCCCTGAATGTATTGCAGGCCAAGGCCTTGTTCGCTGACGGGACGTGTCGCCAGGTCTACGGCACCGCCAAGTCCTCCGCCTGTCAGCGTCAGCGACGATGCTCCGTGCAGCAGGTTTGCCTCATCAACGAAATATGCGGGAATAGTGCTGAAATCCACTGTGCCCAGCATGGGTGAATTAATCTTCATCCCATTCCACAGCACTTGGGTGTGGCTGGGCGAAGTGCCACGAAATTCTACCGTTGATTCTGTAGCGCGGCCGTAGCTTTTGATGAAAAGTGAGGAGTGTTGCGTCAGGATATCCGACATCGAAAGTGCGACATTCTGGTGCAGGATAGTAGTGTCGAGGGTAGTCCGTTGCAAGCCGGTATCACTGAGCCGACGATAAGCCGAGACCGAAACTTCGTGCATTGTCTGTTCATTCTGCGCAAAAAGTGCACAGATACAAAACAATGCTGAAAGGAGGCACAGTTTTCTCACGTTTATTTCTCCATGTGATAATCGCTGATATAATACACTTCGGTACTGATATCACCGAGGTTGGGCGTGGAGCCGGTCTGGGCAGTCTGTATCTTTATGAAGTCGATGTATTCGAGCTGGGCAGGCGTGCCGTCGCTGTTGCGGGCGTTGCTGAGGCGGAAGTAGTTCATCTTGCCTGCGGGTCCGTCGATGAAGTCGCTGCCGAGGTTGTCGACATAGCCCCAGTCATAGGGAGGGATATCTGAATAGCCGTTGGTGTAGGTGCTGCGGTCTGCCAGACGCGAGCCGAAAAAGGTGTGCTGCGAGCCCTCTACCCACGGCTGCCAGTAGCTGTCGTGCGGATTCCAATAGCTCAGATACGGGACGTAGCCCGTCTGACCGTAGCGGTCGCGCCAGGCTATGGCCGAGCGTGCTGCCGACGGGCGATAGTAGGTGATGGCGTAGTCGGTGGAATGTGTGTCCTTGTTCAGTTCCGAACCGGACAGTTCGAACCACTGGTCGTTGGGCAGGCCGTCGCCGTTGTCGTCCTGACTGACCCATATGATGCCGGGCTCTGACTGATAGCTGAAGGGGTTGCCTTTGACGCAGAGGTCGTAGTCGCCGTCGGAGTTTTTCACGCTGTGGTCGAAACCGGCTATGACATAACCGCCTTGCGAGCCGAGGCTGATTGACCACCGACGCTGGAAGTGAGCAAGCACACTGTCGCATGCCTGCTCGTGGGTGCAACCCTCTGGATACGAGTCACCTACGATGATGTAGCCGTTAACCTGATGGCCTGGTGCAGGCATGTATTCGTATATCTTGTTGACCAGTGCCTCGCCCGTGAAGCTGCGGCGATATGTGCCTGCGGGCGGGCATACATTGACGATGAAATCCTGTGAGGCGGTGGTGTCGGGGGTATGTATGGTGAGTGTAAGATGATGTGTGCCTTGGTCGGAGGCTGGGAAATGGTACTCGACTACGGAATCGTCAATCGCAGACTCCTGTCCGGCTACTCCGTCGAACGTCCACAGGTAGGTGGCTTCGGCAGCCGGCGCCTGCAGGAGATATGCTTTGGCCGTTATAGTGCGCCCTTGTGCAACATTGATTTCCGTCCAGGGGAAGCACCAGAGCCTGGTCTCGGCTGGCAGTTCGGGCAATTCGGCATTCTGGCTCTCAAGCACTGTCACTTTCACCTCATCCTCAGCGCTGCCGAAACGGTTTGTAACAGCGATATGGACAAAAAACTCGCCCGTCTCATGCGAGAGGAAGGTGAAGGAGTCGGAGGTGCTTACCACCGCGCCGTCGATAGTCCAAACGTAGGTCGTCGTTTCATCGGTTCCTTCGATATCGGGTACCAGCATCAATGCCTCGTCGACATAAACACGAAAACGCGCCGACGTCTCTGCCCAGGTTATCACGGGCACTGGACCTCCGTCATCGTTCTTATCGGAGCAGGCGATGGGTAGCAATGCCAGCATGTAAATGAAGAACCGAAGAAATCTTTTCATGTGTTTTTTGACGCTAAATCAAATGGTATTTATTTGAATGCAAAGCCGTTAGGGTTGATGCCCACTCGGAACTGGTCAATCAGCTTACCCTCTGACGTGTAGCGGCGGACTAAGCCTGCCTGACTGTAGTCGACGGCATCGGCGACATATATCTCACCCGTACGCGGGTCAACTCCAATGCCATAGAGCTTGTGGCGGATACCGTGGTCGTTGCGGTCGGCTTGGATAAACGGACGAACGGGAACGTGGCTGGCGGTGATGTCCATGCGATAAACATCGTTGTTGATAAGGTAGAGCACCGTGGCGTCGGGGTTAGTAGCCAATTGCACACTCCCTTCGTCGGTGTCGAGCGTTTGGTCGAGTTCTATCTTGTGTGTAGCGGCATCAATGCGGTAGAGGTGCGGTATGTTGTCGCCGAAGCTGTCCTCGTCGGTTTCATAGCCGCCGTCGGTGACTACCCACAGCTTGCCCCGGGCGTCGAGCACCATGCTTTTGGGTTGCCAGCTGCTGAGCACTATGCTATCGGTCAGCTCGTCGGTTCTGGTGTCCACTACGAGCAGCTTGTTGCTGTAGCTCCAGCAGTTGGTGATAACCTCCGAGCCGTACTGGACCATCTGCTCGGTGGAACAATAGCCGAAAGCCGAGGGCTGGTCAGTGGAAATGCTGGCCGTGTAAGCCATCGTCTGGGGATTGAAGACGGTGATATAAGGGGCATAGAGGTCGGTGGCATAGGCCTTCGTGTCGCTTAGGAAATGAATGTAGCGCGGGTTCGTCATGTGGCCCGTCTGACCCGCTACCAGCTGCCCTCGCACGCGGAACGTCTGTGCATCAATGGCCCAGATGATGCCGCTGTTCTCCACCGCGATATATGCCGTGCTGCCTCGCAGGCTGATGCTCTGACCGGTGTCGCCGAGCTTCCTGTCGTTGGCCCGTTGAAAGACCGCGTTCTCCACCTCATGGGTATCGGGGTTGTAGTACGAGAGCGTCGCGTTGCCGGCATTGAAATTGCCTTCGCACAGCACAAAGACACCGCGGCCCTGTTTGTCGAAAGGCTCTTCCTCGGTGCCAGGGTCGGAATTTGAACAAGCTGCCAGCAGCAAGATGGCTGCCAGCAGCTTGCCCATGAGGGTGATATTTGTGTGCGAAGCGTTCATTTAGAGTTCAACAACGACGTTGTCGAAAGCGAAGTATTTGGGGTGCTTCACACCATAGTCGGATCTGTCGCTGCCGTCCATCGTGAAGCTGAGGCTGTTGACAGCTCCGAGGCTGCTGAGGTCAACCTTCGTCCAGGTGTTCAGGATCTTGCCGTCGCGAGCCATGTCAACGTCAATCTTATTGCCGTTGTCGGCGGTGATGGTGAGGGTGAAGTTGCCGCTCTTAGCCAGCGAAGCTGCATAACCGTCGCCGTTGGTGACAACACCGAGCTCATAGGTCGTAGGACCAATCTGCATGGAACGTATCACGCGCTTCACACCTTCGGCGAAGTTGATCTTGGCATCGCAGTAAACGACGGCGAAGTTCTTGCTGCCATTGCTCGTGGGCACTGCCAGCTGATAGTCGTAAGAGGCATGCTCGGCCAGATTGGCGTCGATGTAGTTGGAGATAGCTACACCGCCTTCCGAGTAACCATACTGACCGCCCCAAGCGAGTGTCAGACCGCCGTTGAGACCGGTAGCAGCGTCGCTCCACTTGTAGTTGAGGGCGTTAGGTCCATAAAGCAGCGTTCCGTTGTACTGCTGATTGTCGATGAGCGCGTTCCAGTTCTCGCCTTCGAAGGTGAGCACTGCTGTCTTCTGTTCATCTTCATCGTCGCATGAAGTAAACACCGTCATGCCCATTGCAAGCACGGCAAGAGTAAAAAGATACTTTTTCATTTCTTGTTTCTTTTTTTTGAGTTATACATAAAGGTTTACTGTCCTCGCAGTGAATAATCCACGAAGCACGAGCGATGAGATGAACATAGGAAAAGCACCGCCTTGGCGGCTCGTGTCCTTGCACCTTTCCTCGAGGCTCCGGAACAGAACAAGATGCGGCAGGTCTTCTGACTTACTCCCGGAATGACACCTTCCCAGCTTGTTAACCTATTAACCTGTTAACCTGTTAACTTGTCAACTCGTCAACTCGTCAACTCGTCAACTTGTCAACTTGTCAACTTGTTAACTCGTCAACTTGTTAACTTGTCAACTTGTTAACTCGTCAACTTGTCAACTTGTCAACTCGTCAACTTGTCAACTCGTCAACTTGTCAACGTCGCCAGTGGCTTGTGTCGTCATTCCCGACGAAGGAGCTTACAGCAGCGGGACTGTGCAGGACTCTCACCTGCTTCCCTCTTGGCACCCCGTGGGGTGAACCGCACTGTGTTGTAGCTGTTTGCGGGCGCAAAGGTAATAAAAACTTTAAACTTCAAACTTTAAACTTTAAACTTTTTATGCTTTCACGTGTTTTTTCCTCGCGCACGGGTACATTAATAATAAATTATGAAGCGGGAAAAGAATGGCCGAGCGCGTTTCCATAAAAAAATTCCGTGTATTTCCGTGTATTTCCGTGTATTTCCGTTCTTTTCCGCTGTTTCCGTGTCTTTCCGATGTTTCCGCTGTTTCCGTTGTTTAAAAAAAGGAGACCACTGCTGTGATCTCCTTTCCTGTGAGTTGCGGAGGTTGGACTCGAACCGACGACCTCCAGGTTATGAGCCTGGCGAGCTACCAACTGCTCCACTCCGCGATGTTAAAAACGCCAAACAACAGGCTTCTTCTGTCGTTTGCGGCTGCAAAGGTAGTGCATTTTCTTGGAACTGCCAAGCTTTTTCACCAAAAAATGCTCTTTCAGGCGTTTTTTTGCACACGTGCGCAAAAAGTGTGTCGTTTTTTCTTGGCTGTAAGTGGCAAAAGCCTTACTTTTGCGCCTGCAATTAAGTGCAACGGTTATGCCACAATTGAAAACTCGACAACTTCTTATCGACATAGCACGACTACAGTTTGCCAAACGGGGCTTCGATGGTACTACGATGAATGATATCGCCGAAGCTTCGGGTAAAGGGCGTCGCACACTCTATACTTATTTCAAGAGCAAGGACGAGGTCTACGAAGCCGTCATCAACGGTGAACTGCAGCGCATCTCATCCACATTCCTGGCCGTGGCCCGCAAGCAGCTCTCGCCCCTCGACAAACTCGTGGAGCTTATCTTCGCCCACTTGAGCCTGATGAAAGAGGCCGTGGAGCGCAACGGATACCTGCGTGCCGAGTTCTTCCGTAATATATGGCAGGTAGAACGCGTGCGTAAGAAGTACGACAAGAAAGAACACGATATCATTGCCAAAACGCTCGAGGAGGGCATCGAGGCCCGCGTCTTCGATATCGACGATCTGCCGCTCTACACCGACATCATTCAGGCCACAGCCAAGGGCCTGGAGGTGCCTTACATCTACGGCCGTCTGGGACGCGGCATGGATATCAAAGCCACGCGCCCCATCGTCTCCAAGATACTACGTCGGGTGCTGCTCAAGGACGGACCGTGGCGTTGAACCGGGCATCGGATTTTTTAGTAAACAGTAATCCATAAAAACATAAATCATCAAATGAAACTACTTGAAGGAAAGACAGCGCTTATCACAGGCGCTGCAAGAGGCATAGGCAAGGCCATTGCCCTTAAGTTCGCCGCCGAAGGCGCTAATATCGCATTCACCGACCTCGCTGTCAACGAGGAGACACAGGCCGAGATAGCCGCCCTGGGCGTTAAGTGCAAGAGCTATGCCAGCAACGCTGCCGACTTCGCCGAGACCGAGGAACTGGTAAAGCAGGTCAAAGAGGACTTCGGAGCCATCGATATTCTTGTCAACAACGCCGGCATCACCAAGGACGGTCTTATGCTTCGCATGACCGAACAGCAATGGGATGCCGTAATCGGCGTCAACCTTAAGTCGGCATTCAACTTCATACATGCTGTAGTGCCTGTGATGATGCGTCAGCGCGGCGGTTCTATCATCAACATGGCCAGCGTAGTAGGCGTTCACGGCAACGCAGGTCAGGCCAACTACGCCGCCTCCAAGGCCGGTATGATAGCTCTGGCCAAGAGCATCGCTCAGGAGATGGGTCCCAAGGGCATCCGTGCCAATGCCATCGCCCCTGGCTTCATTGAGACGGCCATGACGGCAGCCCTGCCCGAAGCCGTGCGCGAGGACTGGATGAAGAAGATACCTCTCCGTCGCGGCGGAAAGCCCGAAGACGTGGCAGACGTAGCTCTCTTCCTCGCCTCAGACCTCAGCTCATATGTCAGCGGTCAGGTCATCCAGATCGACGGCGGCATGAATATGTAATGCAGATTCTCTACGAAGACAACCACATCATCATCGTAGCGAAGCAGGCCGGCGAGATTGTCCAAGGCGATAAGACCGGCGACCGCCCGCTATCCGAGATGGTGAAAGCCTACATCAAGGAACGCTACGCCAAGCCCGGCGAAGTGTTCCTTGGTGTAGTGCACCGTCTGGACCGTCCCGTAAGTGGGGTAGTGGTCTTCGCCCGAACGAGCAAAGCCCTCACGCGGCTGAATGAGATGTTCCGCCTGTCCAAGGTGCAGAAGACCTACTGGGCACTCGTGTACAACGAGCCGCGCCAACAGGCGGCTACCCTTACCCATTGGCTCGTCCGCAACGAGAAGCAGAACAAATCCTACGCCTATGCCAACGAGCGCCCTGGCGCCAAGCAGGCCGTCCTCGACTATCAGGTCGTCGGCCACACCGACCGCTATCACCTGCTCGAGGTGCATCTTCATACCGGGCGCCATCATCAGATACGTTGTCAGCTTGCAGCCATCGGCTGCCCCATTCGCGGCGACCTGAAATACGGAGCGCCTCGCTCCAACCCCGACGGCAGCATAAGCCTACATGCCCGCAGCATCCGTTTCGAACACCCCGTGTCGCACAAGGAGATATACGTTGAGGCGCCCGTGCCCGACGAGGGACCCTGGAAAGCTTGTTCGCTAAACCTCTAACCGCTACCCGCTAACCTCTCAACTGGTTAAGGTTCAAGGTTTCAGGTTTCAAGTTTCAGGTTTCAAGTAACTTTTATTTTGGGAATGATATAGCAGTTGACCTGCAAACCCCGTAGGGGTGAAGGATTTTAGGCAGGGGGCGAAGAAGGCCTTTAGAGGATTGCCCTTGGGCCATCCGTGCCTGATGAGGGGAGCCAGAACTCCTCTGGCGACGGAGGAGAAGCGGAGCGGAACCCCTGTTCATAGAACATAGTATATAGAGTGCCGTAGGTACGACGGAATTATTGAGTTTGTTCCTGCGTACCTACGGCACTCTATATACCTTCTGACATGATACAGGGGTTTCGTTCGCTTCGCTCACTTCACCGCCTGCCTAAATTCCTACGCCCCTCTGGGGCTCACTTCCTCTCAATAGGTCAACTCCTATATCATTGCCTTTATTTTTCACTTTTCACTTTTCATTTTTCACTCAAAATAAGCTCTTAACTACCCACTACCCGGTCATTTTTCCGCGTTTTTCTGCATATTTCCGTGTTTTTCCGTTGTTAAAAGGAGAAAAAACAGCTTGAAACGAAAAAAAACTTGATTCTTTAACCTCTAATCTATAATCTTTTATTACCTTTGCGCCCGCAAACCACAAGGAGAGATGGCAGAGTGGTCGATTGCATCGGTCTTGAAAACCGACGTACTGAAAGGTACCGGGGGTTCGAATCCCTCTCTCTCCGCACAGAAAGGCAACCATTTCGGTTGCCTTTTCTCGTTCAAGAGAGGTCTTCGAACCCCCGCCTCCCGCCGTTCCCTCACGCGCTGATCCCACGACAGCTTCGGCTCGGCCAGCCGGCCTTGCTCTCGTGGAGCGCTGAGAAGTCATCTTCGGCAAAGATACTCAATCTTTACCTCGATGCCACCCTCTCTCTCCGCAGTCTGAACGCTGAGCTTTTTAAGCCCAGCGTTTTTTTTCTGCGGTAGAGAACCGAGATTCGAACCCCCGCCTCCCGCCGTTCCCTCACGCGCTGATTCCCCGACAGCTTCGGCTCGGCCAGCCGGCCTAGCTCTCGTGGAGCGCTGAGAAGTCATCTTCCAATGAGCAGTCAGCCTCGGAAGCAAGCAGCAACGAAGCGCCCCAACGGGGCAGCAAGCAGTGTCCCTCCGTCGCCGTATGAGTTACGGCTCCCCTCATCGGGCACGGATGGCCTCTAAAGGCCCTCTTCGCCCAGGGCAGCGCCCTGGGTATACAGGATGGGGAAATACTCGCCCTGACAAGGCAAAAGCAAAGGCCGGGGTTTGTTTAAGGCCAAGCTTATATACCGATAAGGCCGTTTTAATCGGCTGATTAGGCCAACCTAATTTGCGGATTAGGTTGACATGATTATTAAGGGTGTGGGCGGGCTATCTTATCAGCGCCTTGCGGGAAGTGCCGTTGGAGAGGCGGATGATGTAGATGCCGGGACGGAGGCGGGATGGGGTGTTGCCGAGGTAGGTGCCGCAGAGGTCGTAGTAGCCGATGGGCACGGCGGCGGAGGCCATCTGAACGGGTGCGGCGATGCCTACCTGCTCGGGGCTGGCCATGTGCCAGACGAGGGGCTCGGAGCGGGTGCCGAGGACGGCGGAGGTGAAGTCGAGCGACTCCTGGATGGGGTATTCGTCGCCTTGAGCATCAAGGCCCTTGAGGGTTATCGCGTCGCCGTCGAAGCCATAGAGCGTCATGAATAGCTTGCCGTCGACACATTCGCCAACGCCACGACATTCGTCGTCGGAGTAAGCCAGGACGGTGAACTCCTCAACGTCGACAGGTTGGTCGTCGACATAGAGCTGGGCGATGGCGCCCATGACATTGGGGTAGGCATGGGGATTAAGGCCGTAGGCAGTGGACTGCAGGCCTTGGTGCGGCTTGCGCAGACGTACTGTGTGGCGGGCGGGCGTGAACTTTATCTTCTTGCCGGTGGCGGTCCAGTACATATATCCCTGTCCGGGCATGAGGGTGCTCAGTGTGCCTATCCATCCGTCGGCATCGCTGTAGACGGAGAAACCTGCCTGGCCCATGATGATGTCGCCCGCGTTTATCTCGGAGGCTTGGAAGGCCGACGCCAGCGGTTGCATATCCATTGACGGATAGCCTATCCAGTTCCAGCCCTGTGCGAGGTCGATGGTGGCGCGTTGGTTGAGCGTGAGGCCATCGAAGGCGTAGTTGTGGGCTTCGCTCATGTCAACCTTGTAGAGCTGATTGGGCTGCAGGGCTTTGAGCGAGCCTGTCATGGTGCCGCCCGAGGGGCTATAGGCAGCTTCCTCGGAGCGCCCGCGGATGATGTCGGCATAGCTGTTGAAGCGGTTTACGGACACGGTGCCTGCGAAGGGGTGGGATACCCAGTTCCAGCCTTGTGCCAGATCGAGGTTGAGGGTTGCGCCGCTGTTGTCCATGATGCCTTCGTCGGTCATGAGGAATTGGTCGGCGGTGAGCAGGGTGTTCGTCTTCTCGATGGTGGGTAGGTTGAAATGGTAGATGTCGTTGCCGCCGTCGGGATAGCGCCCTACGGATTGGTCGCCGTTGTGGGCTGTGTAGTGGAGCGCGTCGGCAAAGTTCTGGAGGGCGGGATGTGTGTTGAAGTAGGCCTCGTTGTTCTGTATGAATTCCTCTGATGATATGATGGCCAGGGCCTCGTTGTCGGAGTTGTTGAGCTTGAAGGTAGTGTGCAGCTGGGTCATCGGGTCGAGCTTGTCTGCCCAAACGATGAGGTGGCCGTGGGCTGGCACTATGGTGTTGATGGCCGAGGCGGAGGGTATCTGGTATTTGAGTGGGTTGTTGAGGTTGTCGGTGACGTAGAGGCCTGCCACGTCGAGGTCGGTGTCGGTGGGATTGTATATCTCGAGCCAGTCGTTTTTCTTGAAGTATTCGTTGATAAACACGCTGTTGCCAGCGCTTATCTCGTTGACTTTGAGGGGCAGGGCGAGGGCGGCGAGGCACTCATCGTCGGGCAGCGGTTCGAAGGTGGCCAGTAGCGAGCAGGTGGCTACGTCCTCGATAGTGCTCAGGTCGAGCTGCGGATCTGTCGACAGCAGCTTGTCGTTGCCTTTCTTGTTGCGAAGGAGTTCGGCCGTCCAATATATGTCTGACGATTGGTTGTGGGTGTTGTGCACCTCAACGGCAATGACGTTGCTGCCGCGGCGCAGCAGTTTGTTGCTTATTTTGACGGTGTAGACGCCGGCGGTGGAGCTGGCATAGGTTGTGGACGGCTGGTCGTAGGTGACTTCGCCGTCGGCCATGAGGTAGCGTCCCACTTCCATGCCGTTGACGTAGATGACGCAGCCGTCGTCGACATATCCTGTCAGCACGAATTCCTCGTTGTCGGCAGGTGCTGTGGAGAGTGTGAAGGTCTTGCGGAAATAATAGGTGGGACGTTTGTTGTTGGGATCATCGCCGTAGTCGATGACGGTATTGTAGTCGGAGGTGCCGTTGATTCCTATCGTTCCGTAGCCGAAGGGTGCAGGGCCTGCGGGCCATGAGTTGGCGCTGTAGTTGAGGAAATACCAGTTCTGGCCGTCGAGCGAGCCTTGGTCGTAGTAGTACCACGTATCGGTGGTGCTGATTATCTGGTCGGACTGCAATATGGCGCCCTCGCCTTGTAGCATCCAGCCCGTGAAGCGGTAGCCGGCAGGTGCCTTGGCGGTGAGCGTCATGGGTGTGTGGAAGATGCCTTTGAAGTGGCCCATGGGCACTTCCTGTCCGTTGGCCAGGAAGGCGGCTCCTTCGGCATTGCTGCTCAGTTCCACGTTGATGCCCTGAGGCAGACGGAAGTAGTTGCGGAAGTTGTTCATAGTGGCGGTTCGGTTGTTCACGATGCCGTTGATGAGGGTATTGGCCGACGATGTGATGTTGCTGGTGGTGCCGTCGAACTCGCCAGCCTTCAGCTTCTCGTCCCTCAGCGCGTTGACCACTTTACGCACGTGCTGCTCCTCGAAGACGCTGCCGTTGACGAGGCAGAAGGCGTCGATGAAGCGTTTCTTGAAAGGCTCGTGCTTGAGCATGTTCAGGAAGATGTCGATGAGGAAGTTACGGCCTGTGTCGTAGCGCGAATCGTTGAGGTGGCCGGCCAGGCTGCTCAGCATGTTCGTGGAGCCGAAGCCGCTGTCGAGGTCCATGAAGACGAGGTGAAACTTGCCGTCCTCTCGGGAGCGGTAGCCTTTGACGTTGTTGCTGTTGGTGAGCCAGTCGCCGCAGCCTACGAAACATTCCACGGCCATGTAGTTGCAGTACTCGTCGATGTCGACAATCTGGCATATCTGGTCGTACAGGCTGTCGTCGGTGGGTGCACTGGCGAGGCGGGTGGCAAGGGCCATCCATTGACGGAACACCTCGTCGTCGCCCGTTTTCTGCTCGTAGCCTTTGGTACCGTTGATTTCGAACTGGTCCAACAGGTCGTCGTCGATGCCGTAGTTGGCATAGGCGTGGTTCTTGTTGTTGGGCTCGCGCAGGTTAAAGGTGAAATAGTATTTGCCGTTGATGAACACGTGTACGGGCTGCACCTCCTGGCAATCGACATAAAAGCCGCTGCTGAGGATAATCTTGTGTGTGCCTGCGTCGCGCATTCGGCCATAGCCGTCGTTGCCGCCATTGCGCACTACGACGCCTTTGTTCTTGATGTAGGGCTTGTCCTTGAAGAACTGATAGGGTAGGAAGTTCTGGCCCAGATAGTACTTGCCGCCCTTGAGGCGGAATGAGGCATTAGGCGCATACTGGTTGCGGCTCCAGCCGCCGCAGACCTCGAAGTCGCACTCCTGGTTGATGGCCATGAGGAACGAGCCGTTGTCGTTCTCGTCGGGCACCAGATAGTCGAAGCTGACGGGTCGCTCCCACGAGCGGTTCTTGTTGGTGTTGTAGCTCACGCCCTGCCCCGAGATGCCGTTTGTGCCGACGGTGTAGGCGCCTATCTTATTGTCGAAGAGGTTCTTGTCATCGGTCACTACGGAGACGATGGGCAGGTAGTAGTCGCGGTCCTTGTAGATATACGAGCGGGTGACGACGGCGCTCGGCAGGTAACCGTCCTTGAACAGACGGAAACGAAAGACGGCCGTGCCGCTGTTTAGCGTGAAGCGGCCGTTGGAGCTGGTCTGGCCGTTGTCGAGCGTGGGTGTACTGCCGTCGATGGTGTAGCGGAGCGTGCAGCCCGCGGGTATGTTCACACGGGCCACAAACGACGAGGTGAACACGCGGGAATCGGTGTCGACGACAGGCGCGTCCAATTGTGCGTCGGCAAAGGTGCTGCCTTCGTTGGTGGCGGCTGGGGTAGGGGTGGAGCACCAGCGCCAGGTGCTGCCGCCGTCGGTGGTGCGGGCATAGCTGCAGCGCTGAATGCCAGCCGGATAGTCCTGCGAGAGCAGCTGGTTGCCGTTCTTATCGCTGAGGTAGAACGTGCCGCCTTCGTAGGTCAGCTTGAAGCCGATTTGTTTGTTAGCCTGGGTGCTGTACTTGGTGCCCGTGTCGTAATGGTCGAACCAGATGTTCCTGAAACCATGGGCGGGCACGGAACCTTCGGTGCTCGCCATGCGAAACATCTTCAGGTTCGAAGGGTCGTTGCTCACGTAGAGCGAGCCCAGCGAGATGCTTTCGTCGGTGGGGTTGTAGAACTCTATCCAGCCGCCGTAGTTGAACGACGGGTCGATGAATCCATCGATGTTGCACACCTGAATCTCGTTGATAATGAGCTTCGCAGGGTCGCCGGCGGCAAACATCTTTGTAGCCGCCAGGAACAATGCTATGATACTAAGGCAGAAACGATTTTTCATATCTTTTGAGATGAATCTTACGATGAAATGTTTAAGGTAAGCACGAGCCAGGCCATGTACATCGACAGCTCGCTAAGCAGGAACAGCGCGCCGCAGCAGTCGCCCGTGTAACCGCCCAAACGGCGGCGCATCCACAACATAAGCAGCAGTTCCACGATGAAGGGAACAGGCAGCAACAGCACTACGGCGCCCAAACCAAGGTAAACGCATAGGGCGATGGGCAGGGCCAGTGCCAAGGCACAACGGAGTGAGTGCAGGAGCCATGCCTGCCACGAGCGGCCTACATATACCACTTGGTTCTTGGCCTCGTCGGCCGTGCGGGCATAAGGCAACTGGCCGGTGATGAGCGATGCTGCGCTTTTGCCTGTCACGTCGAACAGCAGGATAAGCGCTCCGGCCTGCCACATAGCGGCGGATGAGGCCTGCGTTGCGCTGGCGATATTCGTCATGAGCGACCACAACAGACCGATGTACAACACCAGTCCGAGGACCCCGTAGGTGCCTATGTGTGAGTCCTTCATAATAACTAATATTCGCGCGCGCGAGGTGCCGCCACCGAAGCCGTCGCAGAAATCAGCCAGACCGTCCTCGTGCAAAGCGCCCGTCAGCAGCAAGCGTGCCGCTATGGCTAGCAGGGCGCTGATGGCAGGCGAGAGGCCTAAAGCCAGGCCTCCAACGAAAACACCGCCCATGACGCCGCCCGTGAGCCACCCTATGATGGGCCACCAGTCCACTACATGCTCAAAGGCTTCTTTCGGCACCGTGAACAGCCGCCACCAGGGCAGGCGGGTGAAGAACATCAGAGAAGCTAAAAGACCCATTAGAAGTATTTTGTTATCTTATTATCTTCGAAATTTCCCATCTCATTAATCATACGTACGGCAGAATCGATGATAGGGAAGGCGCAGAGGGCTCCTGTGCCTTCGCCCAGACGCAAGCCGAGGTGGAGCAGGGGCTTGGCGCCCATCCGCTCGAGCATGAGCTGGTGTCCGCTCTCATCGCCGCTGTGGCAGAAGATGGCGAAGTCCATGAAGGCGGGCATCAGGCGGCTGGCCATCAGGGCGCAGGCGCTCATGATAAATCCGTCGACAAGCACTACCATCCGCAGCTCGGCTGCGCGGAGCATGGCGCCGATGGCAGCCACCATCTCAAAGCCGCCGAAGTAGCGCATCAGATAGCGCAGCGGCTGTTTAGAATCTATAGCGTCTATAGTTTCTATAGTATCTATAGCATCTATAGCCTCCATGGCTTCTATGCTCCTCTTCAAGACATCCAATTTATGTCGAATGCCTTCACTGTTGAGGCCTGCACCGGCTCCTACGCATTGCTCCAGGGGCAGGCCGAGGAGCAGGCTCATCCATATACTCGAGGGCGATGTGTTGGCAATACCCATTTCGCCTATGCTGATGATGTTGCAGCCTTCGGCAAACGCGCTGTCCACCTGCTCGCGGCCTACGGACAGGGCTTTCTCGCATTGTTCCTCAGTCATTGCGGGACCGTGGAGGAAATTCGCCGTGCCATGAGGAGCCACCTTGCGGTTCAGTATCGCGGGAAAAGCGCTCAGGTCGTGGTCTACGCCGACGTCGATAAGATGGAGCTCGAAGCCATGCTGACGGCAAAACATATTCACACCACCGCCGCCGCGCGTGAAATTGGCCATCTGCTGCCAGGTCACTTCGCGCGGCGATACGCTTACTCCCTCGCGTTCGATGCCGTGGTCGGCGCCGAACAAGAGATGAACAGGATGGCGCAGCACGGGCGTGAGCGTCTGCTGAATCATGCCTATCTGAAAAGCCAGCTCTTCCAATCGCCCCAAAGATCCCTTCGGCTTGTTGAGGTTGTCGATCTTATGTTGCAAGGCAAGAGCAAAACCAAGACCCACTCCAAGACCCCCTCCCTGCTCCCCCTTTAGGGGGAGAGTGGAATGTATTTGCGCGGTAGTTTTCATATCTATATTTATATTATTAAATCCTCTTTTAACGACAATAGCTTTCAAATCTTGTTGGGTGACTACTCTCCCCCTAAAGGGGGAGCGGGGAGGGGGTCTCCTTTTATCCTACATGCTATCCCGCAAACCATCAGAACAACCTCGTCGGCCTTGGATGCTACGTATTGATTCAGCCACCCGAGCAGGTCGGTGAAACGGCGCTGGACATCGTTGACGGGCGTGCCGCCGGAACCTATCTCGTTGGTCACGAAGATGAAGGTGGCGTCCTGCGAAGTGAAGCGGTCGAACTCGGCTTGCAATGTAGCCAGTGCGGTGTCCACATCCGCCTCGGCGCCGTCGGCGTAGAAGAAATTCGTGGCCCAGAGCGTAAGACAGTCCACGAGCACTACGCGCCCGCTGACATCGTGGCGGCTCAACCACTGTTCCTCCTCTATATTCGTCCATTCCGGGCCGCGGCGCTCCTGATGGCGCTTCACACGCTCGTGAAACTCTTCGTCCCAAACGTGTGCCGTAGCCATATATACAGGGTTTGGCGAGAGCGACAATGCCAGCTGTTCGGCATACATGCTCTTGCCCGAGCGCTGACCACCTGTGATTAGTGTTATTTTCATTTCAAAAATGACGATGCGATGTGAAGTGCGGCGCCGTTGCTGCGACGCTGCTTATCAGTGTGCCAAAGCCTCGACCACGTCGGCGGGGGCTGCGGCAAAGAATGTTGCGCCGTGCTTCTCGAGGAACTCCCTGTCGCGGAAACCCCAGAGCACGGAGATACAGGGCAGGCCGCTGTTGCGGGCGGTGAGCAGGTCCACGTCGGAATCGCCCACATACACAGCCTCGCTGGCCGTGATGCCCAGTTGGCGCAAAGCTTCCAGCACCATGTCAGGTGCCGGCTTACGCTGGATTTCAGGGCTCTCGCCGATGGCCACGTCAACGGTGTCGCTGAAGAAGCGGGCGTAGAGCTCGTCGACGCCGGCCTGTAGCTTGTTGCTCACTATGGCCAGACGAAAGCCGCGGGCTTTCAGCGCCTGAAGCATCTCAGGTATGCCGTCGTAGGGGCGGGTATGCTCCTGGCAATGGTCCACATAGTATGCCTTGAAATCAGCAAACGTCTGTTCGAAGAGCGCGCTGTCGGTGCCTGCAGGCACTGCACGCTCAATGAGGCGCCGCACTCCGTTTCCAACGAAGCGTCGCACCTCATCTATCGTTCTCTCGGGCAGCCGGTTGTGGAGCAAAGCCCAGTTGGTGGCATTGCTCAGGTCGTCCAGCGTGTCGAGAAGCGTTCCGTCAAGGTCAAAGACTACGGCCTTTATATTCTCAACTTTCAATTTATCCGATCTTGAAGCCAGTGCTCTTGGTTGAAGTTTTTGTAGACTTCTTTGTAGTAGTGGCAGGTTCCGAAGAGGCAGCCGGCTGTGAAACGTTGCCGAACTCGGCCTTCACCTTGGGTATGCTCTTCTGCAGCTCGCTGATGCGCTTGGTGCTGCTGGGGTGAGTGCTCATGAAAGGTGCGGGGTTGGCGCCGCCGCTGGCAGCCTCCATCTTCTGCCAAAGGGTGATGGCAGCATCTGCGTCGTAACCGGCGATAGTGGCCAGCACGATGCCAATGTAGTCGGCCTCCAACTCGTGCTTGCGCGAGAAGGGCAGGAGAGCGCCGTACTGAGTTCCCATACCGTAAGCCGCTGCCACAATCTGCTGGGTCTGAGCGCTGGCACCGCTTACGACGGCTCCGAGAACGCTGCCGCCCATGCTGGCCAGCATCTGCTGGCTGGCACGCTCATTACCATGCTTGGCTATGGCATGTCCCACTTCGTGGCCTATGACGGCTGCGAGCTCATCATCGCGGTCGGGGCCGTTGCCTATGAGGTTCAGCATTCCAGAGTAAACCACAATCTTGCCACCAGGCATGCAGAAAGCGTTCAGGTCCTTGTCCTGTGTGAGGTTGAACTCCCAGGCATAATTCTGCAGGTCAGCGGTCTGCCCTGTCACTGTGAGGTAAGCTTCAGCTGCGGCGGCGATGCGCTGTGCCACGTTCTTGACGATGGCGGTGGCGTTGGCATCGGTCGACACCTTGGCCGTCTTCATGTAGCTTTGGTATTCACTAAGGCTGGCCGAGAGGATTTCCGACTCTGATACCAGGTTCAGTTGTTTGCGGCCCGTCATGCTTACTGTGGAGCAAGCCACGAGGGCAACTACGATAGCTGTGAAAGCGATAATCTTCTTAATCATAACGTATAAATTTTGGTTTCTTTTTGTCGTACAAGCTTTCGGAATGCACCGTTTTGCGTTGCAAATATAATGTAAGTTTGCTGACTGACAAAGAAAAGGGCGGAAAAGTGTTGATTTAACCTCGATTTCTTTGCCTGCGACCCTTCGGACCTGCCTGAAAAACAATGCGTTCAAGCCTCTCGAGAGACCTTGCGTAATCATATTTATGTGCAAGCCTGACTTTTTGTATGGTTTTCTTTTTGGAAAACTTTTGTTTGATGCAAAAATGCTAATTAGCTGATTATCAAGTGTGGTTTAAAAAGTTTTGGAAAACTTTTAAAAATTTTTGCCCTTTCTTTTGGTCGTTTCGGGGAAACTATATACCTTTGCAGCGCCTTCCGGTTTTGAAGTAGAAAAGAAACAAACAAGGTATTTTAAACTAACTATTTAACCCCATAACGCTTAAGGGCGTACAGACAACTTTACCCATTATGATTCAGACAGTAGTAAAACGCGATGGCCGCATCGTGGGCTTCAACGAGGAGAAAATCGTTGCAGCAATCCGCAAAGCTATGCTTCGCACCGACGAGGGCGAGGATTCACACCTCATTCAACAGATTGCCGACCGCGTAGCCATGCGCGGCAAACCGCAGATGACCGTTGAGGAGATTCAGGACGCAGTGGAACTTGAGCTCATGAAGAGTGCCCGCAAGGACGTTGCCAAGATTTATATCCAGTATCGCAACCAGCGTTCCATCGCCCGCAAGGCCAAGACACGTGAGATGTTTCTTGAGATTATCAACATCAAGAGCAACGATGTCACACGTGAGAATGCTAATATGAACGCGGACACGCCCGCGGGTATGATGATGAAGTTTGCGTCGGAGACAACGAAGCCATTCGTCGACGACTACTTGCTGGCTGAAGATATCCGCGAGGCCGTGCAGAAGAACTACCTCCACATCCACGACAAGGACTACTATCCTACCAAGTCGCTCACATGCGTGCAGCACCCCCTGGACCATGTGCTCGAAGGCGGTTACATGGCAGGCCACGGCGAGAGCCGCCCCGCAAAGCGTATTGAAACGGCCAGCGTGCTCGCCTGCATAAGCATGGAGACGGCCCAGAATGAGATGCACGGCGGACAGGCTATCCCCGCCTTCGACTTCTATCTTGCACCTTATGTCCGCCTGACCTTCATCGAGGAGGTGAAGAAGCTCGAGGAACTCTTCGGCGCCGACTACAGCCATCTCTATCAAATCGCCCTCGACGATTACCTCGTCAAGGACCTCAACGGCCTCGAAGGCGAAGCACGCGTACTGCAGCATGCCATTAACAAGACCGTAAGCCGTGTACATCAGGCTATGGAGGCGTTCATCCACAATATGAATACTATCCACAGCCGCGGCGGCAATCAGGTGGTCTTCTCGTCTATTAACTACGGCACAGACACAAGTGCAGAAGGCCGATGCATCATCCGCGAGATACTCAACAGCACCTACGAAGGCGTAGGCTCCGGCGTGACAGCTATCTTCCCCATTCAGATATGGAAGAAGAAGCGCGGAGTGAGCTACCTGCCCACAGACCCCAACTACGACCTCTATCAGCTCGCATGCAAGGTCACGGCCCGTCGTTTCTTCCCCAACTTCCTGAACCTCGACGCTTCCTACAACCAGGATCCCGACTGGCGCGCCGACGATCCCAAGCGCTACATCCACGAAGTTGCCACTATGGGCTGCCGCACCCGCGTCTTCGAGAACCGCTTCGGTCCCCGCACAAGCATTGGTCGTGGCAACATCAGCTTCTCGACAATCAATATCGTAAAGCTCGCAATAGAGTGCATGGACATCAAGGACGAGGAGCAGCGCATAGCAGCTTTCTTCGCAAAGCTGGACAACCTGCTTGAGCTCACCGCACGTCAGCTGCACGAGCGCTTCGAGTTCCAGAAGACGGCCTTCGCCAAGCAGTTCCCCCTGCTCATGCACAGCCTCTGGGTAGGCTGCGAGAAGCTCAATCCCAACGACACCATCGAGAGCGTCATCAACCAGGGAACCCTCGGCATCGGCTTCATAGGACTGGCCGAGTGCCTGGTGGCACTCACCGGCAAGCACCATGGCGAGAGCGCTGAGTCGCAGAAGCTCGGACTGAAGATTGTGACTTACATGCGCGACCGTATCAACGATTTCTGCGAGCGTTATCAGCACAACTACAGCGTCCTGGCAACTCCAGCCGAAGGACTCAGCGGGCGCTTCACGCGCGGCGACCAGAAGGAGTTCGGCAAGATTCCCGGCATCACCGACCGCGAATACTATACCAACTCCAACCATGTGCCCGTATATTACAAATGCTCGGCTCGTCACAAGGCGGAAATCGAAGCGCCTTACCATGTCCTCACACGCGGCGGTCACATCTTCTACGTTGAGATCGATGGCGACGCAACCCATAACCCCGAAGCCGTGATGAACATCGTGGACATGATGGACGCCATGGACATTGGCTACGGCAGCGTCAACCACACTCGTGTCCGCTGTATGGACTGCGGCTACGAAACGGCCGACCATATCGACGAATGCCCGCATTGCCACAGCACCAACCTCGACCGCCTGCAGCGCATCACCGGCTATCTCGTAGGTACCACCGAGCGTTGGAACAAGGCCAAGCTCGCCGAGCTCAACGACCGCGTGATTCATAATACGGATTATCTGCAGTTCCAGGAATAATAGACCCCCGGGACTCTCCCCCCTGCCCCTCCCTTTAGGGAGGGGAGTATATACTTTCAAGGAATGAATACAAGGGGCATGCTTTCAAAAATAAACAGAATGGGGATATATACCTTCATAAAATGAACAGAATTGGAGTTGTATGCTTTCAAGAATTGAGCACAGGGGGAATATACGCTTTTTGAAATGAATACAATCTGCGACCAAACTGCAAAACATTATACTCCCCTCCCTACAAGGGAGGGGCAGGGGGGAGAGTCCGTAGGGGGAGAGTCCGTAGGAGAAGGGTCCAGTCTTCGCATCCTCTCCGTCGTCGACGACACTACTGTTGATGGTCCTGGTTTCCGCACCAGCATCTATTGCGCAGGCTGCACTCACCATTGCCCCGGTTGCCACAATCCTCAGTCGTGGGCAGCGGACGGCGGCAGGGAGACGACGGTTGAGGAACTGATGGCTGTTATCGAGGCGGATCCTTTTGCCCCCGGTGTCACCTTCACGGGCGGCGATCCTATGCAGCAGCCCGAGGGCTTTGCCCAGCTGGCAAGGGCTATCCGCTCCCGCACGACCAAGAATATCTGGTGCTACACGGGCTATACCTTCGAGGTTCTTCTGAATATGCCAGCCCAGAGGACTCTGCTTGAGCTCGTTGACGTCCTTGTCGACGGCCCTTTTATTGAAGCGCAGCGCGATACCGACCTCCTTTTCCGCGGCTCTGCCAACCAGCGCCTTATTGATGTGCCACGCTCGCTCGAGGCCGGTCATGTAGTCCTCTGGAGCCGCAACCCCCTTTAGTACTTCGTTTTGAAGAGCGGGCATATCATTGCCTTTATCCAAAAAATAAAGACTTCGTATCTCAGCCTCTTGCCGCACAGGCATCATCATTTCTTAAGGCTGATTTGGTTTTCCCACCGGTGGGAAAAGCTCTTCCCATTGGTGGGAAAGGCTCTTCCCATTGGTGGGAAAAGTGTTTTTGACTATTTGTTCTCGCAATTGCGACCGGTTATGTAGAAAGCTTGGTCCTGCTTGATTCCTCGCGCTGAAAGTTAACGGCGCGAGGATTTATTGCTATCTATGCTTTGCAAAAAGTATACTTTATGTACAAACTTGCATGTGTTTAAGATATCTTAACAAAATAATTGCGTAAAAAACTTTTTTTATTATTAGATTTGTAACGTCGAATACATTTTCCTTTATTTATCATTAACTTCATTCAAATGTGATTTCATTAACATATTTATTAACTATTAAACTCATACGACTATGAAAAAACTATTTACCTCACTAATCATGCTCATGACGCTCTCCATGGCGTCTTGGGCACAAACCCTTAAAGTTGGCGGTGTGTCTGTAAACCTGGCAGCCACTTCTGTCCAGACTATCACGGGCAGTACTATTCAAGGTAAGGTCACTTATGATCCAAATACCAGGACGCTCTATTTGGAAAATGCTACCATCAATGGTGACATCTATGGTAACAAATTCGGCACTTCGGCATCCGATCGTCATTTCATTCATCTTTCGGGACGAAATTCGATAAAAAGTTCATATCATGGTATGCGCTTTGACAATAGTTATGTCGTGCTCTACGGTAGTGAGGGCTCGACATTGAATATCAACACTTCAGATAGTAATTCCGATTACGCGTGTATCGATACTGAAACAGGACATTTCGAAGTGTGGGGCATAAGGCTTATTATGAACGGTAAGTCAACTGGATTCTATGGCAACGAGTCCAGCGGAACATTGCTTTTTGTCAACTCAATGGTTACCATCAATTGCGAGGGGGGAGCAATTCAGAAATGTAAGTCGGTTTCATTCGATGACTGCAAGTGCATCACTTCCGGTGCCACTCACACATCCTCCGTCGGCTATGTAGGTTCCAGCGGCACATTGCTTAAGAGTCTTGAGATATGGCCGCTGCTTACGGTCGGCAATGAGCCGGTACGTACAACTGGTGACTATAAATATGGTACGCTCCATTCTTGGAAATGGACCAAGAGCACCAAGACTCTGGAGATTACCGGTGATATCAGTGTAGGTTCTTATTATGGAATAAGAAACTGCGGTATCGACGGGCTGACAGTGAAAACCGATGGTGCATATAAGATATCATCGAACTGGTTTGGCCTCCACACCGTGCAGAACACCACATTCTCAGGAAGCGGCTCTTTGACTCTTGAAGGCCAAAGTTCAACTACTGCCACTACTGCAGGCATCTACGTTGAGGGCAACAAGACTATTACTGTAGCGATGAATACTTTATTAGCTCAGGGAGGTAAATACGGTATATACAATCCTCAAGGCACGCTGACGCTGAACAAACTGAATAATAATTCCATATATAAGTTCATTGGTGAGACAGCTAATGTCTATACTCGCTACTTAAACATGAACGATATGGACATATGGACATCATACTCCTACTATAATACGAGCGACTTCAAGATGCACTATAAAGGCGAAGTGGCCAATAAGGAAAATACGGCAACCGGTTCTTGGTTTGCCTGCAAGAATCAGATAACTTACTATCCTATTAAAGTTGGCGGCACTCAGGTAAACAACCGTAATCACGATAACATCTACAGCCCATTCATCACCGCCGGCACTGTAAGCTACGATGCCGACACCAAGACGCTGACGCTGAATGGGGTAAACATTGATGTGACCGATGCGGGCATCCCAGCCATCATGAAGACTTCCGGCGACCTCACCATTAATTTTGCCGGCACTGAAAAGCAATATCTGAAGGCCAAAACCAATGTTATTGACCTTTCTGGCGGCACGACCACCTTCACTGGAGGTACAAAAGATACTCCTGTTTATATTGAGTCTGCGAATGAGTCAGGTATCAAGACTGGTAGCGGTGCCAGCGTTACCCTCAACACTGCCAATTTCGTCGAGTTCAAGGGTAAGAAGTATGCCTACTATGGTTGCAATACTTCTGGCGAGAAGCTGACGCTGAAGAAGGCGACAGGCGACGAGAGAGCTTACCGCTTCGCCGGCGAGGAGGGCATCATCCATAATTTATATTCGCTCGTTCTCGACAACATGGATGAATGGCAAGGCTATAACGATTATATCAACGGCTGCTACCTCAAGGATGGTGAATTGCGTCAGAATGGCGGCACTGTAGCCACGGGCACCATCTGCTATGGCGCCATCGTAGAGGCTCTTCCCATTTACGTCTGTGGCAAACAGCTCAACAAGGTTAGTTCCAATACGAGCTATACCATCTATGTCGGTAGCGAATATATCACTGCAGGTGGTGCCAGGGCCGTGGGCTATGACCCGGCAACCAAGACGCTGACGCTGAACAATGCGACGTTAACAGATGTGAAGAATAGCCATGCCATAGAGTTTGGTTCAGGCTTTGAGGGCAATATAGTTCTCTCGGGCAACAATAATATCACCGTCAAAACATCCAACTATAGTGGTATTGTCAATGGTGCGGTTGGTGTATCGACCACCTTCAAGGGCAATGGCTCCCTCTATGTGAAAGGTTCCACTGGTTTGATGCCATGGAAAGGCACGATGACCTTAACAGATAATGTCAAGATTGAGGCTATCGGTAGTTCTCTTGGCGTAGGATCTAATAACAATGGAACGTCTGGTGAGACCCTCATCGTTAGCGGTAACGCTCAATTGAAGGCTAGCACCATTGGCAGATTAAACACCATCACTCTGCAAGACGGCCAGACTATCGTAGAACCCAGAGGCGCTTCAATCCAGAAACTCAGCAATGGCTATGGCGTCAGCGTTGACGGTTCAACTTTGGCCCAGAACGTAGTCATACAGAAGGCGGAGAAATATCCGATCTTTGTCTGTGGCGATCAAGTGAACAGCTACAACTGCAACGATATCCTCGGTGATGGCAAGGTGAAATATGATCCGAGCACCAAGACACTGACGCTGAACAATGCAACGATAGATTATCAGGGCAGTGAGAATGATGGTATAATCAAAGTCGACGAAAACGCAGAAGTTACCATCACAGTGGAAGGCACTAATACTTGCTCAGGCAACACGAATCTATACTCAACGATATGGTGCAGATCAGGTTCTAATGTCACCATTAATGGAACAGGCACCCTCAAAGCTGGTGGTTATCAGTTTGGCGTTTATACATGGAATGGCGCAACTGCCATAATTAAGGGTAGTGTCACCGTCGAATCGACAACAGACATTGGTAGCAATTCGTCATCAAACATGGGCAAACTGGTTGTCGGTGAGAATGCTGTCGTGAAGGTAAGGAGTATCCGTAATGTTTCCTCTCTCACTCTCAACAACGGTCAGGCTATCGTAGCGCCCGCAGGCGCAGTGTACAAGGACAATGGCGTATATGTCGACAGTCAACTGGCACAAAACGTTGTCATTATGAAGACGGAGAAATATCCGATCTTTGTCTCTGGCAATCAGGTGAACAGCTACAACTGCAACGATATCCTCGGTGATGGCAAGGTGAAATATGATCCGAGCACCAAGACGCTGACACTGGACAATGCCGCGATAGATTATCAGGGCACAGCAAGCAACTCTGCTGGTATTAAAGTTGAAAATGCGAAAGTGACCATCATTGTTAAGGGCAACAACAGCATCACAGGCAACAACAATATGTTCTCTGCATTATGGCTGTCAGGAGAGGATACTGACGTTACCCTCGCTGGCAACGGCAAGCTGAGCCTGTCAGGATCATATTCTAGATGTAATGCTGTGTATCTTTCAAGTGCAACTCTAAGAGTCGGAGGCAACGTAACTCTTGAGGCGAATGGCAATGAGCGTGGTATAGGCTATAATGCTTCTCCTCGTGGAACACTCATCGTAGGTGAAAACGCCATAGTTAAGGCTTCAACCATTTCATCTCTCCAAACCCTCACCCTCAATGACAATCATGAGATAGTTGAACCTGCCGGAGCTGAGTTCAAGAACAATGGTGTATATGTAGGCAACACCCTTGCTCAGAACGTAGTCATCCAGAAGCATGTTGCAGACATCTACGCTATTAAGATTGCCGGCACTCAGGTGACCAGCGACAACGCTGGCGACATTCTCGGCAATGGTGTATTCAGCTATGATGCTGCTAAAAACATCCTTACCGTCAATGGCGACTACATGGGCGACGACCAGGTCATTAGCAGCTATGTTGACGACCTGACAATCGAGTTAGCCGGCGCCTGCACATTTACAGCTAAAGGAAGCCAGACAATAATCTATGCACTGAACGGTCTGACATTCACTGGTGGCAATCTCACGTTGGTAAGCGACTCTCCCGACAAGGATGCTATCGGTATTTATGTTGAGCATGGCTCGTTGAACTTCAAGGATGCTTATGTTGACGTCACAGGCGATGGATTCGAGTATGCTATCACTGGTGAGGCCGAAGTACCTCTTGTCATCGAGAACTCCAACATCACCGCTTCAGCTCACGGCGAAGGCTGCTTCAAGGACTTCGCAAGCATGACGCTTAGCGGCTGCTACATCGACAGTCCGCGCGGCACGGTGTTTGAGAACGAAGCTCTTCGCGATGCCGAAGGCAATGTCATTGGCGGTTCAAGTGAAACCGAGACCGTAGTCATCAAGAGCGGTGCCGATGCTATTGAAGGTATTGATGCTGCAGCTGGGCAGAGCGACATCTATGATGTGGCTGGTCGCAAGCTCGGCAGCATGAGCCGTGGCATCAACATTGTCCGTTCAGCCGACGGCAAGACCCGCAAGGTGCTACGTAAGTGAGAGAAGAGCCAAGCTCGCTTGAGTTCTTCCGAACGAGAAGCAGCTCAAGCTAAGCTCAAGGTTCTGAAGACGTAAGAATCATTCTGGCCTTTCCCTACATTGGGAAAGCGAAGATAAGAAGGGTGCCCCGCAATGCAAGCGGGGCGCCTTTTAATGTTTATTAACACAGGTTTGCACCTTATTACAAATAATTGTTGTATTTTTGCAGCAGATAATATACTTATTCCGGTACAAGCAATCATTGTTTACTAATTTACTAACTTAATCCAATCCATTATGAAAAAACTATTTACCTCACTAATCATGCTCATGACGCTCTCCATGGCGGCTAGGGCCGACTTGTCTGTAGGTAATGTGACGGTGACTTCCACTGGCAACGTTAATCCTACCGGACTTACGTCAGGAACAATTAAATACGATGCTTCAACAAACAAGTTGACGCTCGAGAATGTCACATTTGAGACTAGTTCCACTTATGCTATCCGTTACACCGGCTCAACAAAGCTTACCGTTATTTTCAAAGGCAAGAACACCATCAATGCGACCCTTGGAGGTTTATCATGTAGTGGTCCAGATCTTGAAGTATATGGCGAAGGCATAGAAACCAAAGTCATAATTAATAGTGAGGACCCTAATAATGGTTATTTTACCCCTATGTCGGTATATGCCAAAGAAATGTTCATCCACGACATCACGCTCGAAGCGACGGGTCATCACTATGGCATTAATGGCGGTACGGCTGGTTCCACCCCAAGACAGTCGACCCTGAAGATTTCCAATGCCAATGTCAAATCTACAATCTCCAGTACGACAACAGGTGATGCTGCCATAGCTGGCTTCAAGGCATGCACTCTAATAGGCTGTGAACCGACAGATGGTTCTTACTACGACAGTGCCAAGTGTGGCTTCAAGGCTGCCGAAGGTGATGATTTTGCCAAGGCTGTAAACATTATGTTTGTCGAGCCTTATAACCTTTGGATCCTCGGCAAGCAGGTGACGAATCTCAATGCCGCAAACTTTACCGTCGAAGGTCTTACCTCTGGCACCGTAAGCTACGATGCCAGCACCAAGACGCTGACGCTGGACAACGTGACGCTGACAGCTCCTGAAGGCAACAATAATAGTGCTATATTCGTAGGCGGAGGTGCAGGGGATGTCACAATTAAATTCACGGGTACAACAACCGATGCCAATTTGACGGCTAACGGTGATGCTATAACATTGTACTCCAACACTACCTTTACCGGAACAGGCAACCGGGTGTATATTAAATCCATAAAAGGTTCTGGCATCGTCACTGAGGACGGCATAAATGTTCTCGTAGACTTCCCAGGCTACTTTGGCTCACAGGGTGCAGAGTACGGCTTCTATGGCGATTATCCTGACGGCGATGTTCTGACCCTGAAGAAGAAGTCTTCAGACACTTATGGGTACAATTTCTCAGGCAAAAAGGGCTCGATTTATTATCTAGGCAAACTTGTACTGGACAATATGGATTTCTTCCATCAAGATGGCACATCATTTAATACACCCGGTTGCTACTGGGATGAGGCAGACCACCAAGTAGAACAGAACGGTGGAACATTAGTTACTACCCCAGTCAGTTTCAAGTCCATCAAGGAGAAACTACCTATCTACATCTGCGGCAAGCAACTGAACAGAGTTGAGAATGGAACTGACGTCATTGAGGTCGGCAGCCCGTACATCACCGCTGGCGGAGCCAAGGCCGTTTGCTATGACCCGGCAACCAAGACACTGACGCTGAACAATGCAACGATAGATTATCAGGGCAGTGAGAATGATGGTGCTGTTAAGGTCGATGAGAATGCAGCAGTTACCATCACAGTGGAAGGCACTAATACTTGCTCAGGCAACACGAATCTATACTCAACGATATGGTGCAGAGCAGGTTCTAATGTCACCATTAATGGAACAGGCACCCTCAAAGCTGGTGGTTATCAGTTTGGCGTTTATACATGGAATGGCGCAACTGCCATAATTAAGGGTAGTGTCACCGTCGAATCGACAACAGACATTGGTAGCAATTCGTCATCAAACATGGGCAAACTGGTTGTCGGTGAGAATGCTGTCGTGAAGGCAAGGAGTATCCGTAATGTTTCCTCACTCACTCTCAACAACGGTCAGACTATCGTAGAGCCCGCTGGTGCAGAGTTCAGGGACGGCGGCGTTTATGTCGGCAACACCCTCGCTCAGAACGTTGTCATACAGAAGGTGGAGAAATATGGTGTGCTTGTTTATGGCGAAGAAGTGACCAACCTCAACTGTGCCGACATCCTCGGCGATGGCAAGCTGAGCTTCAACCCCAGCACCAAGACGCTGACGCTGAACAATGCTAAGATGACAGTTGGCAAAGACGACGAATTCAATTGTATTTCCAACTATAAAGGCTTGAAAGGCCTGATTATCGACGTTAATGGCACGTGCGAACTTAATTCGGCCTCAGATTGGTCTTCGTTGAATTTACGAATGGATGCAACCATCACAGGTAGCGGCACTCTCAAGTTGACCGGTTCAGGCGGTGATCTTTATGCTGACGATGGAGCCAACATAACCATCAACAATGTCAACATAGAGGCGGAAGGTTGCTTTAATGGCGCTAATAAGAGTGCAAGCTTGGCTATTTATCTCACCAACGGCAAGAAGGTTTCTGTCGAGAGTGGCGTCTTCAGCTGGAAGGATATTACCCTTGGCGAGGGCGTCGCAGTGACGCAGCCTGCCGGCACAACAATAAGCAATGGCACGATTGTTACGTCGACCGGTGGAACAGCTGGTAATGTCTTAATCGAGATGGATACCACCGTTAAGTATGACCTTTGGATTGCCGGTACGCAGGTGACTAGCGCCAACTGCAACGACATTCTCGGCAACGGTGTGTTCAGTTATATTCATAACTCTCGCATGCTTACCATTAAAGGTGACTACGAATATACAAAGACTTCCGGCATGATTGTCAATAGTGAATTAGAGTTCTTGCTCATAAATGTTGCAGGTTCTAGCAAGATAACCTCAGCTTCTGAGAACACTCTCATTTACTTAAGTAATAACGCAGAGATCCGTGGTGGTAAGCTCACCCTTGAATGCACTCATTCTGATGCTAATAATATGGCAATCTATCAGGAATTTGGCAATAAGTTAGCTATCAATGAAGCTTACATAGAGATAGGCGACGGCTTCTCCTATGCTATCACTGGTGAGCCCGACGTGGCCCTTGAAATCTTCAACTCGGACATTGTAGCCAAGGCTCATAAGAACGGTTGCTTCAAGGACTTCGGCAGCATGACGCTCTCAGGCTGCTACATCGACAGCCCTCGCAACACAGTCTATGAGAATGAAGCCCTCCGCGATGCTGACGGTAACATCATAGGTGGTGGTGAAGAGTATGAGACAGTGATCATCCGTTCAGGTGCAGACGCCATCGATGGCATCGATGCAACCAACGGTCCGAGCGAAATCTATGATGTAGCTGGTCGCAAGCTTGACAACATGGGTCGCGGCATCAACATCGTTCGTACTTCTGACGGCAAGACCCGCAAGGTGCTGAAGAAGTGAGATAAGAGCCAAGCTCACTTGAGCTCTTCCGAACGTGGAATAAAACATAATATTCAGAGAAAAGGGCGCCAACTTAGGCGCCCTTTTCTGCATATTCGCAACTGATTCTATATTTTTTGGTTATAAACGATTGTCGTTTCAGCAAAATGGTGTACTTTTGCGAGGAATTTAGATAAAACAACTAACCAAATATTGACGATGAAAAGATTCTTAGCTATGGCAATTGCTGCCATTCTTCTATGCAGCACTGGAGAAACTCTTGCCACAGAAGTGAATGTGGAGAAAGCAGGAACACTGGCCTCACAGCTTACTACCACGGAAACGACTTTGCGCATCACGGGAGTAATCAACGGCACCGACGTGAAATACCTGCGCGAACTCATTAACGCAGGCAAGGTGACGACGCTTGATATCGCAGATGTGCGTATCGTGAGCGGAGGCGAAGTCTATTACAAGGATGAGGCCGGCACGAGCTACAAGAGCGAGAACGATGTCATAGGGCAATTCATGTTTCGCGAATGCGAGAAACTGAAGGCTATTACGCTGCCCTCGACGGTGAATGCCATTCTGGCAAACGCCTTCTCGAAGTCCGGACTCAAGGAAGTGGACATCCCAAATAGCGTGTCGCGCCTCGGTGGTGATGCCTTTGCCTATTGTTCATCGCTGGCCAAGGTCGTCATAGGCAGTCGCGTGTCGAGGATGGACCAGGGTGTGTTCTACAGCTCGCCCGTCAAGCAGGCTTACGTCAAACCCACGACGCCTCCTAATGCGCCAGCTTACCTCTTCTCGTCGAACCCGCGAATATACGTCTATACCGAGTCGCTGGCCGACTACAAAGCCACCGACTGGAGAACCTACGGCACTTTGGTGGGCAATCTCGAGGCCACATATCCCAAGGAACCGGACCCGAGCGACGTGGTGAACGAACTGTGTTCCACTTTCTTCGAGGATATGGCTTGCACGCAGCTCAAGGCTGAATATCAGGCCATGAGCGACGAGGACCTCACAGCTGCTATCTCCAATGCCGGTCTGCCAGACTTCATGGCCACTATTGCAGTGAAGATTAAGAACGATAGCTGGGCCGCCTACGAGAAGGATTTCCGAATTCATGACTACAACGCTTTCAGCGACGCTACATATTGGAACACTAAGATGATGAGTACCGGCGGCTCGTATATGGGCAATCCGACGGGCATCTTCACTACAACGCTCGATCCCATCTATGTGTTCGTGGACAGCGATGTGCCCGAGGGCGCTACGCTCTACATTGCCGGATGCGAAGGCAATACACTCGTAACCAACGCCAAGACCGGCACACAACTGAAGAAAGGCCTGAATATAGTCGACGGCATGAAGGACGCACTCTACTATATTCTATACACCGCCGATACCAAGGACATGAAGAAGACGCTCGACGAATGGCCTGACATCAAGATACATATCGAGGGCGGAGCCGTCAACGGCTACTATGATGTGGCACGCCATAGCGACACGGATTACAAGGCTATCCTCAGAGCTGCCAAGCACGAGCGTTTCACAGTGAAGAGCAAGAACGCGCTGTTCAACTTCAAGACTTCGACGTACAAGACCGTGTGGCCTCGCACCATTGACAAGAGCATCAGCTGGTTCGACAGCCTGGCCGTGTGGGAGAAGGACCTGATGGGCATGACCGTGGCCGTGGCTTCAGGCCAGCGCGCCGGAGCGCCTTACTACCTCACGGGAGGTGAGGCTATCTATCCCATCTTCTACAACAACCCCTGCTTTGCCATCGAAGGCACGTCCGCTGACGCAGGCTATGCTAACTCAACACCCTACCGCACATGCTACAACTCGGTCGACTGCATACGCAACTCGTTCGATGTTAGCCGCTACGAAATCGACGACTGGTGCTCGGCCCACGAGAACGGTCACAACAACCAAGGTGCCATCAATCTCGAAGGCGGTACCGAGGTCTCGAACAACTTGTTCTCAAACTACATCCGATACCTCGACGGCCTGGTCACATCCGTTGGCTCGCCACTGTCGATGGTCATGGAGGAATACGCTCGCAATGAGCCGTTCTTCATCCGCAACGTTGAAAGCCAGTTGCGCATGTACTGGCAGTTGTACCTCTACTATCATCTGGCACAGAAGAATACATCATTCTACCCCAACCTGTTCAAGGCCCTGCGCGAAGACCCGTTGAAGTTGTGGACGGCGAGCAGCACCAACAGCTCGCAGAAGTTTGTGCGTAAGGTGTGTGAGATAGCACAGGAGGACCTCACCGAGTTCTTCACCATCTACGGCTTCTTCATTCCCTTCACTAATATGCACATCGAGGACTACGGCTCGCATACCATGACCGTGCGTCAGAGCGAGATAAACCGCACGCTCTCGGCCATTCAGCAGTACCCCAAGAACCGCGAAATAATCTTCGTGGAGGACCGTGCCGATTACGTGCTGACCACCGACTTTCTCACAAAGGCCGGTCAGAAGAAGCGCGATTCGGAACGAGTGGGGCAGTGCGGTGAATTGGGGCAGTTCACAACGTATCTGCCGGGCGGTTGTCAGCCATCGGCTTACACATATCTGCAGGCTGATTCGCTCTATGCCCTCGATGGTACGGGCGGCTTGGGCATCCTGATGCTCGATGCCGAGGGCAAGCTCGTTTATGCTTCTAATGCCTACAATTTCTGCATCCCGACTAGCGTAGGCGATGCTTTCACCATCTATTCCCTTGATGCCGACGGCTCGTTGCACGAAATCACCAAGGCAGGCGAAGGGGCTGAATACGTATATCTGAACACCGCAGGAACGCTGGCAGACTCGCTTTCGGCAAAGGTTATTAAGGCCACTATAGGCGGCGTGATCAACGGCACCGACTTCAAATACATGCGCCAGCTCATTGCCGACGGCAACCTCGCATCCTTAGACCTCACGCAGGCTAACGTCAAGAGCGGTGGCCTGGCTTACTATGAGACCTACCGCAGCGCACTCAATGCCATAGGCGACCATGCCTTCCACCAGTGCCGCCAACTCATTGCCATACGCTTGCCCGAGAGCATCACCAGGATTCTGAACTGCGCTTTCTCAAGCTCTGGCCTCAAGGAGATTTACATCCCCGACAACGTCACCTCCCTGGGCGAAGACGCCTTTGCATATTGCAACTCGCTCGCTCGCGTGGTGATAGGGCCGAAGATGAGGACTATTGCCAAGGGCGCCTTCTACAGCTCTAATGTCAAGGAGGTATTTGTTAAAGCCACAACCCCGCCTACCGTCAACGACTACCTGTTCTCGTCCAAACCCATTATCCACGTCTATGCCAGCGCCTTAGCCGACTATAAGGCTTCGCGCTGGGCTGAGTTCGGCACTCTTGTCGGCGACCTCGAGAACTACGAGGAAATGCTCACTGCCATAGAAGAAGTCGAGAAGGATGACGTAGTAAACAGCAAACCAGTCGATGGTAAATGCTACGACTTGATGGGACGGCCCGTGACGCGTCTGCAGCCGGGAACTATCTACATCCGCAACGGGCGCAAATTCATCACTGCGCCGTAAGTAGTTTGAATCGCCTCAGCGAATCAAAAAAATACGACCAGTCGTTTAACGCTACTCGACTGGTCGTATTTTCATTTATGACCGGTCATGTCGTCATTCATGACTGGTCGTGTTTTTTAGGCTGATTAATCTTGTGGCTGAATCAAGCCAGGCTGACGTGCATGCAGGCCAAACTTCTCGGAAGTTCCGGATAGAGCGGAAACTCCGGAAGAACTGGAAATACCGGATATCCTGGAAGGCAGGAAACTCCGGAGAAACCGGAAAAACCGGAAACTCCGGATAAGCCGGAGAAGCCGGATATTCCGGATAACCGAATCACTTGGCGGTCTTGAGCTGTCGCACGGCACGCTCAATCATGTCAGCTGTGCCAGAGCCGTCGCTGACATATTTCACTACCATCTCGGCGTAATCAATGGCTTCACGCAGCTTGGCGCTTGGCGATGCCTGCTGCTTGGCTTGGCTGAGCAGCGGCAGCAGTTCGTCTAAGTCCTCAAGTTCGGGCAGGTTGCCGGGGCGCATTGTGGCGATGGCTGCGTTGAGGTCGGTGGTCATCTGGTCTATAGCGGCCTGCGAATGACTGCGTTCAGCATCGTCGTAGAGAGCGCGGGCACGGTCAAACTGCTCCATCAGGCGGGCATAGCCGTGCTTAGCCCAAGGTGCATATTCAGGAACCTTAACTTCAAGGGCGTTCCACGCATTCTGCGCATCGCGGCGACTGCGAGCCAAAGCCATGGCTTCCTTGAGTCGGCTATCGTCAACGCCTGCGGCTGATGCTTCTCCTTCCACGGGAAGGGGCACGCCGGGCATGGTGAAACGGAAGTAGTGGGTGGCGTGACGATTGACGTCGTAATCGGGAATCCATTTCTCGCGGTCCATAGTCCATTGGCCTTTGTCCAGATGAATCGTCGCCTCGTCCCATGTCTTAATGCCTTGAGCCGCCATAACCAGCGGGCCGTTCATCACGGTTCCACACCACGCGGGCTCAAAGCGAGTGCGCGGTTCGTTCTTGCCTGTGGCTGCAACCTCCATCTTGTCGGGGCCGAAATCGAAGTGCGAAGTGAAAGGCATGACGATTTCTATGCGGTCGGTGGGCTTATAATTCCGCGCGGGCAGCGTGACATAGGAACAAGGCTGATAACGCTGCGAAACGCTCTCGCCGTTCACTTTTACGTCAAAGCCACTGGTGGCCCAGTAAGGAGTGCGCAGTTTCACTACGACGGGTTTCTTGCACTCGTCGAAACTGATGGTTGAGGCTTCTGCCGGCCATTCGCACTCCTGACGTAGGGTGACGCCGTGCTCGTCCCAGCGAGCCGTGGAAGGCATGTAAAGAGCTACCCAAATGGTGTCGCCACCAACGAAGTAGGCAGCCTCTTGATATTTGACATGATTCTCAACACCCGTTCCGCCGCAACATGTCGACTGAGGAGTCTCGTTGCCCCAGGGCTTGGAGGCATCAAGTCCCACGGCATACTGATAGACCACGGAATAGCGGTTGGGATTCAGCGAACCTATAATCTGGTTGTAGAGTACACGCTCGTAGTAGTCCATATAACGCGCGTCGTCGGGGCGGAAACAGTTGAGGTCCTTGGTCAGTTTGGCCAGGTTGTAGGCGCAGCAAGTTTCGTTGAGCGTAGGCTCCGGGTATGTCGAGCGGTCGCGCCAGTCAGTGCCCACGTTTGTTGCCATCGACAGGATTTGGGTGTAAGGTTGGCGGAACATCTCTCCATTGCCTACTCCTCCCATGGCATAACGATAGCGGCCCTGAATCATCGTCCAGAAGTTCTCGGCCACATTGTAATAATAGTCGCCGGCGCCTGCGCGGAAAGCGCGGAGGGCACCTGTGACCATAGGAATATGCTGGTTGGCATGACGTGTGCGGATAGCATCGGCGTTTTTCGAGAGAGGATCGAAGAAGGCAGGGCTGTCGAAGTAGGTAGCGGCCTCGAGCAGATGGGCACTGGACTCCTTGTCCTTGACCATCTCCGACAGGCGGGCCAGTGACTCTGCCATGCCTCCAACCTCGCCGGCGATGTACATGTTCCACATCTCGTAGCGGTTGCCCGGTTTGGCACGGCGCTCTGCCTGAGAACCGGCGGCGTCGACGAAGGTGCGGTAGTGCAGTCGGTTCCAAACCCAAAGGCCCATGTCCTTGGCTATGAGGAGCGCCTTGTCGGCGATAGTCTTGTCGTCGACGTAGTTGGCTATATCGATGAGGCCGGCCAGCTGCTTGTGCACACTGTAGTACGGCGCCCATACCCATTGCTCGTTGTTGTATGCACGGTACATCTCAATAAGCACGCAATGCTGGGCGGGTATGGCGTTGAGATAGCCGTAGCCGTAGTGAGCATAGTCCTGTTTGTAGTTGTTGAAGTCGGCCCATGTGCCTTTCAGTTCGCGCAGTTCGGTCTCAGGAGCCAGATCGCGGGCTTCACGATAACGGCCGAGGGCTTCGTCGAATACGAAGGTGCGTTCCTGGCAGGCGCGCAGCTCGTCGACCATTGTTCGGATATTCTCTTTCAGACGTTGGCGCTTGTCGGCATCAGAGCATGAGGCGTAGGCCATGGCCATGGCGCTCATGTAGTGGCCGCTGCCGTGACCTTTGAGCTTCGTGGTTGGGGAATCCCAGCCGTCGGCTTCGGGATAGCCCTCGGTGGGCATGCCATAGGTGTCGCGGTAGTTGTACAGCTGTTGGCGCACGTCCAACGACAGCAGCTGGTCTATGTCGAGATCGCGGTTGTGCGTCAGGCGGTTAGTGCCGTTGATAGTAACCTTGTTCAGGGGCAGAGGCTGGGCTATGGCGCTTGCCGAAGGTGTGGCATAGCTGCCGCCAACTACTTTCACATGAGCTTTCACCGGAAGTCCCAGCGTGGTCGTGTTGTCGCCTATGATATATCCTTGAACGTCATAGCTCTTGCCTACCTCGTGGTTCATCAGTTCCTGCTCCACGGCAGGCGCTGCCGTCTGCCAGCGCACTTGTCGGTATTCCTTTGTACCGTCGGAATATGTTACCCATAGTTGATAGGGCAGGCGGGGCACTGTGCCTGCGGGCGACTCAATGCGCACGGCTTCGGTGGCCTTGATGGCCTTGTAGGTAGATGTGGTTTGTGCACCGATACCGAGAGCTGCTATTGCGAAAGCAGAAAGACAAGCGATTCGTTTCATTATGTTTTTTATGCTGTTGTGATTATAAATTAACGTCAACTTCTACGGGACAGTGGTCGCTGCCGAGAATGTCGGTGTGAATCTTGGCATCAGTGACCTGAGGGAACAGACGATTGCTGACGAGCCAGTAATCGATGCGCCAGCCTACGTTCTTCTGCCGGGCCTGGAAACGATAGCTCCACCAAGAATAGACATCAGTGACATCTGGATTACGGGTGCGCCAAGTGTCGGTGAAGCCTGAGGCCAGCAGTTGAGTGAATTTCTCGCGCTCCTCGTCGGTAAAGCCGGCGTTCATGTGGTTGGTCTTCGGATTCTTGAGGTCTATCTCCTCATGTGCTACATTCATGTCGCCGCACACGAGCACAGGCTTCTGACTGTCGAGACGGCAGAGGTAGTCGCGGAAAGCGTCGTCCCATGTCATGCGATAGGAGAGGCGGCGCAGACCGTCCTGCGAATTGGGTGTGTAGACCGTGACGACGTAAAAGTTGTCGTATTCGAGGGTTACTACGCGTCCTTCGTGGTCATGCTCATTGATGCCAAGTCCATAGGTCACGTTTATGGGTTTGTGACGAGTGAAGATAGCGGTGCCGGAGTAACCTTTCTTGTCGGCGTAGTTCCAATAGCTTTCGTAGCCGGGGAATACTATATCGAGCTGACCCGCCTGCATCTTCGTTTCCTGAAGGCAGAAGAAGTCTGCGTCCAGTTGCGCGAAAACATCGCGGAAGCCTTTGCCGTCGGCGGCTCTCAGGCCGTTGACGTTCCAGGAGATAAACTTCATTTAATTACTTTTATTGGTTGTTGATTTTCTGTTATTGTTATTTCAGCACGAGCTTAGCCTCATTTGTTATTGTTATCGCACGACGGGCTTGGCCTCATTCCTGTTCTTCATAAAAAGGAACCTTGGTCATGAAAGTGGAGGCGGGCAGGCCTGCCGCGTTGCGCAAATCTGCATCCGTGAAGCCTTGCCAGCCGTAGCGCACATAGGCTGGGTAATCGACAGAAGGCGATGAAAGAATAATCTTGTTGCCTTCTATCTTTATCGTAGCGGGATAGAACAGGCCGTCGTGGCCGGCAATCTCGAAGCCGCGCGAGCAGGTGAGGCCGTCGGCATGTTCGAAGCGCAGTGCTACGGTGTGGTTCTGCCCGTTGACCGCCGAACTGAGGGTGGGCCCTTCGCTCTCTATGGTCTTGCCATAGGTGTGGCACAGGGCTTGCAGTGCCAGGCGCTCGCCAACGGGACGTTTGGTGCGGTAGTGCACGTCGGCGGCATCGCCTACGTCAGATGAAACGGCCATCCATGTGTCGGGCAACTTCTCGGCCAGGCGGCGCTGGCTGTTGCGGAAGGCGGGCCATGACGGACGCGGTAGGCTGGAGAGCTGTACGACATAGAACGGCAGCGACGGCTTCTTCTGGAACTCGCAGTGCCAGCGGCGGGCGAAGAAATCGCGCCACGATTGCTCGAGCAGCGTGAACAGGCGCTCGTGGAGCTCTATGTTATGTGCATTCGATTCGCCTTGGTACCACAGCACACCCTTGATGGGGTAGTGCTCCAGCGGCGCCACGGCAGCCTCGAAGAGGTAGGCGGGATCATAGGGGTGGCGCTGGAGGGTGTTGTATGAGGCGCTTTCCTTGTCGAGCGCCAGGGCGATGTTCTGCGTCATGCGACCTCGAGCCCACGGCTGTCCATAGTCGCCGTTGCGCCAGTCGCTGAGGATGTTCGGCAGTTCCCATTCCAGCGTGGAACGATCAACCCACGACTCAGTGGTCGAGCCGCCTACGGCGTTGCAGATGATGCCGATGGGCACGTCCTCGAGGCTGTCGGCAAGAACGCGAGCGAAGTTGAAAGCAACGGCAGAGAACCGTGCCACGGCCTCAGGTGTGGCTGCTGTCCAGCCTTGGAAGTCCATGTGCTGCAGCGCGTTGGTGAAGCGCAGCACGCTGTCGGGCCATTCCACGGCATCAGTCCTTGCCCGTGCAGGCATATTATAAAGATGTATCCTTTGGCTCAGGCGGCGTGCATCGGCGAGATCCTGGTCGAGCGTATTGCATTGGTCAACGCGCAGCTCCATGTTCGACTGTCCCGAGGCCAGCCATACGTCGCCGAACCAGATGGAGTCGATGGTCAGCGTTTCTATTTGCGAAGCTTTCTTGTTCTTGGGCTTTAAGGCCAGAAGGTCATAGGGATAGTGCTTGGGATAATACAGCTGGTAATCGCTTGGCGGCAGGGGCTTGGACGTGAGCGTGAGGGTGTAGGGCCCTCCAGCTTGCATGTGATCGAGTTCCACGCTCCATGAGCCGTCGGCGCGCGTGAACGCTCCGCTCTCTTTAACAACCTTACCGTCCTTGCTGAGGACAGCTTGTACGTGCTGGCGGGCATTGGCGCGTCCTTCAACCAGCAGGTGTTCGTTGCGCGGCAGGACCATTCCGTTGGAGTAGAGCACGGGAAGTTTCAAACCGCCATAGTCGCCCGTGAGCGCGCCATAGACCGTCGTGGCCAGAATCTTGGCGCCTTCGGGATTGGGATGCAGTGCATCGGGGAAGAGGTCGGGGCGCGAATGCAGCGGCGTGTAGAGGTCGATGATCTGCACATTAGCGCCAGTGGCGACCTTGCGGATCGCGTCCTGAATCTGCGCGTGCCAGTCGCGTGTGCCGCTCTGGAAACGGGCATGCCGGTCGAAGATAGGCGTCATCAGGCAGATGGCAATACGGGCTTCGGGATTCACGACACGGAACGAGTCGATGAGGGCGCGGTAGTCGGGGATGAACCCTTCCTTCCAGTCGGGCCAGTCGCGAGGGTCGGTGTCGTTCAATCCGAGGTGAATAACCACCCAGTCAGGCTTGAACTCCAAAGCCTGATGGAACTCAGGCTGCTGGATGTATGGCCGGTGACCTTTGTATAATAAGGTAGCCCCTGAGCGTCCGAAATTGCCGACGACGAAGCGGCCGCTGCCATAATGCTCGTCGAGCATCTCCTGCAAGCGCACGGGATACGCATCGCGGTCGCGGTTGCGCAGGCCGTAGCCGTAGGTTACGCTGTTTCCTACACAAGCCACGCGTATGGGGGCTTCAGTTTTACTTTTCTTAGCTGCTGCCATAGGCATGGCTATGAGCAACGCAATGACAAGAGTGTTGAGGCGCATATATTTATGTATTAGTCAGAAGTTTATAGTCGAATGATAAAAGACCTGTTGGGCGTTGTGTTGTGCCGCGGCAGTGGCATTAAGCACTTGTGTGCAACCAGCAACAATTGCAATCAAAGTGGTGACAATGCATTTTCCATATTACATGGATTAAGTCTGTGCAAAGATAATGTTTTTTCTCTTGTCAAACATATTATAGGTGCTAAAAGTTTAAATAATTGCGAAATATAAACAAAAAGTGGCGCCCCTTTTCGCTTGGGACGCCACTTTCTTTTAATTCTTATGTGTTATTTGTCTCGCTTGAGGCCCTCAGGGGCTCGTGGTTTGTGCCTGAATGTGTTAGGCAATCTCGATGTGACGCGAGACTTTCACTTCTTCTTTCTTCATCTTAGGCAATACGATGGTCAGTACGCCGTCCTCTACCTTGGCTGAGATGTTGTCCTTCTGTACATCATCGGGCAGTGAGTAGGACTGCTGGTAGTTGGTGTACGAGAATTCGCGACGCAGGTAATGTTCCTTCTTGTCCTCCTTCTTGTCCCCCTCCTTGTGCTCGAACTTGTTCTCGATGGCTACGTTCAGGTTGCCCTCGTCATTGATACTAATGCGGCAGAATTCCTTCTTCAAACCAGGGGCTGCCACCTCCATGGTGTAAGCTTTCTCGTCTTCCTTTACGTTGACGGCCGGTGCAGTGTGCGCAGCTGTTGGAATGATATCGCTGTTGAAAAAGTCGTCAAACACTGTGGGGAACCAACTGTTCTTAAACATTACTGGTAACATGATTAAAACCTCCTATACTTTAAGGGTTAAACATTAAGTTCTTTTTTGTGCCTCGGCTCGTTTGCCTCGGCTTTCACCCTTTATTATGCAAGAGGCGTGCCAAAGTTGAAAATCGGTCTAAATGCCTCATTATCAATGACAAAATGTCTTCAATGTGGACAATTTGTCCAGTTGTGTGACAATATGTTCTCGTACTTACGACAATATATTTTCAAACTTGCGACAATATGTTCCCAAGTTTGCCGGCGCATACAAAAAGCAGCGGGAGGACACTCAAATGAGCACCCTCCCGCCTGGTATATAGATTCAATGTGTATTACATCATGCCGCCCATGCCCGGAGCACCGCCCATAGGCATTTCAGGCTTCTCTTCCTTAGCGTCGCAGATCACACATTCGGTGGTGAGGAACATGCCAGCAATGCTGGCTGCATTCTCCAGAGCAACGCGTGCGACCTTTGCTGGATCGATGATACCAGCCTTGCGGAGGTCTTCGTAGCGGTCAGCGCGAGCGTTGTAGCCGTAGTCGCCCTTCTCGTTCTTCACGTTGTTCACCACGACACTGCCTTCCAAACCGGCATTCTCGACAATCTGACGCAACGGCTCTTCGATTGCACGCTCCACGATGTGAATACCTGTGGTCTCGTCGGCATTCTCGCCCTGGAGACCGTCGAGAGCTGAGATAGCGCGGATGTAAGCTACACCGCCACCGGGAACGATACCTTCTTCGATGGCTGCACGAGTGGCGCAGAGAGCGTCGTCGACGCGGTCCTTTTTCTCCTTCATCTCAGTCTCGGAGGGAGCACCTACGTAGAGCACTGCCACACCGCCTGACAATTTGGCCAGACGCTCCTGCAGTTTCTCCTTGTCGTAAGAGGACGTGGTGTTGGAAATCTCGTTCTTAATTTGGCTGATGCGGTCGCGGATAGCCTGGCTGTCGCCGTGACCACTGACGATGGTAGTGTTATCCTTGCTGATGGTCACCTTGTCGGCGCTACCGAGCATCTCTATTGTAGCCTGTTCGAGCTTCAAGCCCTTCTCTTCGCTGATGACGATACCGCCGGTGAGGATGGCGATATCCTCGAGCATGGCCTTGCGACGATCGCCGAAGCCTGGAGCCTTGACGGCGCAGATCTTCAACTGACCACGCAGACGGTTGACCACGAGAGTGGTGAGTGCTTCACTGTCCACATCCTCGGCAATGACGAGCAACGGGCGACCTGTCTGCACTGCGGGCTCCAAGATGGGCAGGAAGTCCTTGAGGTTGGAAATCTTCTTGTCGTAGATGAGGATATATGGATTCTCCATCTCGCATTCCATCTTCTCGGCATTGGTGACGAAGTAAGCGCTGAGGTAACCGCGGTCGAACTGCATACCTTCGACAACGCCGATGGTGGTGTCGCGGCCTTTAGCCTCTTCGATAGTGATGACGCCGTCCTTGGATACCTTCTTCATTGCCTCGGCCAGCAGCTTGCCTATCTCGGGATCATTGTTGGCGCTGACGGCAGCTACCTGCTCAATCTTGTCGTAGTCGTTGCCGACCTGTTCGCTCTGAGCCTTGATGCTCTCAACGACCTTGGCCACGGCCTTGTCGATACCGCGCTTGAGGTCCATGGGATTAGCACCGGCTGTGACGTTCTTCAAGCCTTCGCGAACGATAGCCTGAGCAAGAACGGTAGCGGTGGTTGTGCCGTCGCCGGCATCGTCGCCAGTCTTTGAGGCAACGCTCTTCACCAGCTGAGCACCGGCATTCTGGAAAGCATCGGCGAGCTCTATCTCCTTGGCAACGGTAACACCGTCCTTGGTGATCTGAGGAGCACCGAACTTCTTCTCTATAATTACGTTACGACCTTTAGGACCAAGTGTCACTTTGACTGCGTTTGCCAACTGGTCCACGCCCTGTTTCATCTGGTCGCGGGCTTCGATATTGAATTTGATTTCTTTAGCCATTTTGAGTTTGAGGTTTAATGTTTAGAGTTTAATAAGTAGTGATTTACCGGTTGATAAATCTGTTATGCGAGCACAGCAACAACGTCGCTCTGGCGCATGATGAGGTATTTCTTGCCTTCGTGCTCCAGCTCGGTGCCGGCATATTTGCCATAAAGTACAGTGTCACCTGCCTTCAGCACCATCTCTTCGTCCTTGGTGCCATGGCCTACAGCCACTACTGTGCCCTGGAGGGGCTTCTCCTTTGCGGTGTCAGGGATGATGATGCCGCCGATTGTTTTCTCTTCAGCTGCAGCGGGTTCGATGAGAACTCTGTCTGCCAATGGTTGAATCTTCATAATGGTTTGATTTTTTGAGTTTATAGTTATTAGTTTTTGCGTCTGAAGATTTGCATGCTCGTGCCTATACGAGTTTGCACTTGAGTGTGTGCGAAAGTTGTGCCAAATCTGCCGTTGCTGACAATATGGCAGTGAAATAAATGAAAAATGACAAACCGGAGATGCAAAGGCCTTCGTTCATGCGTTTTAACGCGTCCAGTCAATACATGCAAACACGTACGGTCATACATGCCTTTACGACCGTTCATAAACGCCTTCATGACCGTTCATAAACGCATGTACGACCGGACGTGTGAAAACATCTGTTTGGCCGTTTGTGCAATTCAAGTGAAAAAAAGTCGTCGGTTGTGACTGCTATATTATAATTAATGTGTACCTTTGTCGGCAGAAAACTATGAGAGCAATCACTTATCTTGTCATATTCCTGTTTGTGGTTCTGATGCTTGTCTTCGTTCCCAAACCTGGGGGCGATGTCTGGGACCCACGATTCATCGTGCCTGCGACAGCGGCGTTGTTCACGTTGTTGGTGTGGCTGGTGGCTAGGTTTGTAGGTACAGGCGAGAATGCTCTCGAGTTGATTGTGACTGCAGCGTTCATCGTGCTCTTCGCTCCTGGCGCACAGATTTTCTTCTCGCGCGATGAGAGCGGCCTTATAGAGTTGTGCTCGCAGTGCATTGTGCCTTTTTTCCTCACGCAGTACAACCGTATCAGCCGTCGTAATTTCCGGAGGGCTTATGTGCTCATGCTTTTGATGGGTATCTTCTGCAGTTTCACTCACGACGGTATAACACTGCCCCTCTGCCTGGCTTTCCTTGCTTTGGCTTGGCGTCGACGTGCTGAGTTCTTCCGCCTGGCGTGCTGGCCTATGGTGGCAGGTTGGCTGATAGGCACTATCCTGCAATTCGCCACGCGTGACCGTCTGCCAAGCCTTACGCCCGACATTGAGGCACTGACCAGCCGCACAGCGCAGGTGATAGGCTTGTTGTGGGATACTAAGGTGTTTGTGCTGGCTTTGGGCCTGACGTTGTGGCTTTCCACCGTGTCGTGGGGTAGGGCAGAACTGCTGCGCCTGATTAAGCGTCAGCGCCTGATCACTTACAGCCTTATCTTTGCCCTCTCGCTGGTGCCTTTTGCTCCGCTCGGCATCGATAATGCCGTTACGAGTGTGTGCTTCTTCGCCATGTTGTGGGCTCTGCTTATCATGAAGCGCTTGGAGCGCCGCTACGTCGGTGTTGCCAGAGTTCGTAAGAGTTTATGATGTTCTGCCACAAAACGTAGCACCCTGCGCCTATCGAGGCCTCGGGCGTGAGGTAGACAAGAGCTATCCAAATGGCCAGTCCCGTGTTTTTCTGAAACATTCCCTGCCCCGTACAAACGTGCTCGCCAGTGGCCCGTCCGATTATACGGCCAATGATTAGTTGCGCTATGGCCGTAGCAAGCGACAATAGGGCTATGGCGTCGAAGAGGTGACTGGCTGTGTGACTGTGAACGATATTGCGCATCGTAAGGCCGGCCGTCATGGCAAGCGAGATGCTCCAAAGGTAGAAACCGAGGTCGGGCGTGCGGATAAACCATTCGTACAGCGGCTTAAGCCGGTGGCGCACTACGGCTCCCAAAAGCAACGGCAGCAGGAGTACCGAGGCCAGGCGCTTGAGTATAGTAACGAAGGCAACGGTGAACGTGGCTCCTGCGTGCGGCTCGATGATGGGGAACACCGCGGACATAAGCAGCGACGTGACTGCCGATGAAGCGAGTACAAACGTTGTCATTTGGGTGACGTCGCCTCCGAGTTTGCCTGTGACTACCGGCGAAGCCGCAGCGCAAGGCGCAATTATGCAGATGAGCACCACTTCAAGCAACTGCTTTTGAACACCCCAGTCGTTCATCACCGTCGGTGATGCAGCTTCTGCGGCAAACACCTTGTCAAAGTGAATAATGACACATAGGATTATTCCTACCAGCAGAAATTGTGCCAAGAACAGCCAGCCGTGCCAGCCGCGCAGTCGCATATTATGGAAATCGACCTTTGAGAAAGTGACAAACAGCGTGAGGAAAATGGTCGTTGGCAGCAGACGCTCGATGATAGGCTCAAGCCTCTCGCCTGCCGCGTCAAGCTGAGGCGTCAGAGCGAATATAAAATAAAGCCCGACGCCTACGACGATGGCGACGGGCAATGTCCAGTTCTTCAGGAAACGGAGCATCGTTCAAGAGTTATTACCTGCTCGCAATGACTGACTACGGCAGGACGATGGGTGACGAAGATGAGCGTTCGAGGAACATCAAAGCTCCTGTTGTGCTCGATAAGGTTGTTGAGCAGCGTCAGCTCTGTCTGCTGGTCGAGGGCGCTGGTGGCTTCGTCGAGCAGCAGGATTGAGCCTTGACGCAGCAGGGCGCGGGCTATGGCTATGCGCTGTGCCTGCCCTTCCGAGAGGCCTGCGCCGCCTTCGCCTATCACGGTGTCGAGCCCCTCGGGCAATGTCTGTACGAAGTCTGCGCATGCCAGGCGCAAAGCCTCATTCATCTCCTCGTCGGTAGCTTCGGGCTTGCCTAACTGCAGGTTCCAGCGAATGGAGCCGCTGAAAAGAGTGTTGCCCTGTGGCACATAAACGAGGTTGCAGCGGGTTCGGGCTGACACTTCAATCTGTTCCATGTCCTCCTCTGCGCTGTGAGCTGCTTGCTTATGCCCGTAAATCACTACGCTTCCTTCGGTAGGTTTAAGCAGCGCGAGCATGAGGCGTATGAGGGTTGTCTTGCCTGCGCCCGTTTCGCCGAGGATAGCTGTGGTGCTGCCTGGAGGGAATGAATGCGACGCATGGCTGAGCACCTGGCGGCTTTGGTTGTCGTAGGCAAAGGTGACGTCGTCGACGCGGATGCCGGCACTGCCTTCGAAATGAATCGGTTCGCCATCTTCTTCAAGCGGCGTTTCCTCCAGTTCCATGAGTCGTTCGGCGGCTGTGAAACTGCCTATTATTACGGGAATGAAGCGTGTAAGTTCGCGGAAAGGACCTTGTATCTGCCCGCACAACTGGATGAAGGCCGTCATCATGCCGAAGGTTATACTGCCCTCGGCCAGTCGGTTGGCGCTCCAGAGGAAGGCGAAGAGATAGGCCCCGCCGAAACCTATATTCAGCAATAAATTAGAGGTCGATGAGAAGAGCGTGCGATGACGCACTTGACTGCGCAACGAATCCTGCTGACCTTTGAGTATGCCGAGCATGGTGTTGACACGCTCCAACGTCTTCAGCACCAGGCGATGTTGCACACTCTCCTGCATGGTAGATTGAATGCGACTGTCGGTCTGCCTCACTTCACGGGTTATGGCGCGCATTCGACTTACGTAAACGCGGCTGAGAAGGATGAAGATAGGCAGCACGAAAGTGATAGTCACGGCCAGCATGGCATCCATACTGTATAAGAATATGAATGCACAAACGAGACGCACTACCACGGCCATAGCCTGCGGCACGGTGTCTGTAGCTACATGGACCACGGTCTGACTATCTGAAACCAGGCGGTTCAGCACATCGCCGCTGTGGCGCTCCTCGCGGCCAAACCATTCGCTGCGGAGCAAATGATTGAAGATGCGGCGCTGCATCTTGTTCTGCGCATCAACGCCTAAAAGGGCTGCTATCCATCGGCCAAGATATCCTATTGCCAGTTGCAGCACCATGATGGAGATGAGCAAGATGCCAGCTCCCATTAGTGTCGATGGCCTGTCGTGCGCCACACCTGTGGCAACATCAATAACCTGTTTGGTGGCCCAAATGAAGGCAAAGTCGAGGGCCACACGTGCCAGTGCGCTCACGGCATTGATGGCCGACTGCAGTTTCACTTGACGAAAAACCTGCAGGAACCAAGCCAGAAGTTGGCGTGTGCTGTATTTGCTCTCTAACGTAAACCTTCTCATAGACCAATCATTTCCACTAAATCCTAATCCTTCTCGCGTAAATCAGCTCCCCACATCAGTTTCTCGCGCATTGTGCGGAAGAAGCTTTGCCCCTGACGCTTAAGCACTTTCACGTGGTATGGAGCGCGTCGGATCTCCAGTTCAATGCCTTCGGGGCACTGCTCGCTTCGTCCATCGATGGAAACGAGGAAACGGTGATTGCGGGCAGCTACGGTCAGCGAGACCACGGCATCATCGGTCAGCGTCAGAGGCCGGGCGGTAAGCGAATGAGGCGCTACAGGCACAAGACCCAGCGTGCGACTACCCGGCTGCATGACAGGGCCGCCTACGGACAAGGCATAACCTGTGGAACCTGTCGGTGTGTTCACTATGAGGCCGTCGGCCTGATATGTAGTAAGGTACTCGCCATTGATGCTCACGCTGATACTGATCATCGATGATACATCACGCTTCAGCACGGCCACTTCGTTGAGTGCGAATGGATAGCCGGTGGAAGCGCCCTTGGAGTATCGCACCTCCAGCACGCCGCGTTCCTCAATACTGCATTTGCCCTCGTAGATATTGTCCACAACGGCTTCCACGTCTTCAGGCGACACATCGGCCAGGAAACCCAGGCGTCCCATGTTTACTCCTACGATAGGTATTTCCTTGGCTCCCACGCGACGAGCTGCTTCGAGGAAAGTGCCATCGCCGCCCATCGAAATCACATAGTCGGCATCGAAGTCGTTGCCTTCAATCAGCGACAAGCCTGCCGGCAAGGTCATGTGCAACTCGTTGCAGAGGAAACGATGGAATTCTGTGTCCACGGCCACCTCGGCCTGACGCTCGAGCAACACGGCCAAGAGCCGTTGCGCGGCAGCCGACTTCTGTGCTTGGAAGATGTTCCCGAAAAGGGCGAAACGAAGCTTACGCATATTCTGTGATGTGACGATAATCCTTAATCTTTTGCATTAAAATCCGCAAACGTGGAGACAACGGGAATCGAACCCGCGACCTCGGCGATGCGAACGCCGCGCTCTAGCCAGCTGAGCTATATCCCCTTGTTTATGCACGACAAAGGTATGAAAAAGTTTAAAGTTTAGAGCTTAAAGTTTAAAGTTTTTGCTATTTCTGTCATTTTTCTCTCTTTTCTTTTTCCTCTTTTATCATTTCTGTCTATCTTTGTCCTCGAAATAGAATAGTTTAATCTTATGCCTACCAAACTAAGTGTTAATATAAATAAGGTTGCTACCATTCGCAATGCCCGTGGCGGCAACAACCCAGACGTGCTCCGCGTGGCACAGGACTGCGAGCGTTTCGGAGCACAAGGTATCACCGTTCATCCTCGGCCAGACCAGCGCCACATCCGCTATCAGGATGTTCGCGACCTGAAGCCATTGCTGACCACCGAGTTCAATATTGAGGGTAACCCTATCTCAGAGTTCATCGCCTTAGTTCTCGAGAACTGTCCTACACAGGTAACACTTGTGCCCGACGGCCACGACCAGATAACCTCGAACCACGGTTGGGATACACGCACTCACCTGAATTTCCTCACAGATGTCACCGCCCGCTTCCACGAGGCCGGTATCCGCGTGAGCATCTTTGTAGGTGCCGACGAGCAAATGGTAGATTATGCCCAGCGTGCAGGAGCCGACCGCGTAGAGCTCTATACGGAACCTTATGCTGCAGCTTACGCCGCCGACCGCGAAGCTGCCATTGCGCCATTCATCCGTGCCGCCCAGGCCGCCCGCGCCCTCGGTCTCGGCCTCAATGCCGGGCACGACCTCAGTCTCGAGAACCTCGCCTATTTCCACCAACAGATTCCCTGGGCTGACGAGGTAAGCATCGGCCACGCCCTCATCTGCGATGCCCTTTACCTCGGTCTCGAAGAAACGATTCGTCGTTATCGTGCGGCATTAAGTTAATTGACTGAAAATGAAACGTATTCTTCTTCTCATTTTAGTTTCAGGATTGATTGAATAATCTATCGAAAATAGTAAATAGTTAATTGTCAAATTTAAACTACTATGGTTTATCTATTCTTTGCAACAGGCACCGAGGAGCTGGAAGCTCTCGGTACGGCAGACATTATTCGTCGCGCAGGTCTTGACCTACAGATAGTTTCTATCACTGGAGAACGCATCGTTACAGGTGCTCACGGCATTCGTGTACAATGCGATGCCTTGCTCCAAGACGTCGATTTTTTCGATGCTGATATGCTTGTGCTGCCTGGAGGTATGCCTGGAGCTACCAACTTTGCCGATTGTGCAGATTTGTGTGAACGTCTTCGCGACCACGTTTATCTTGGACGTCCTGTCGGCGCTATCTGTGCTGCTCCCCTCGTGCTCGGCCGCCTCGGCCTGCTCGATGGCAAGCGTGCAACATGCTATCCCGGCTTCGAAGGCGAACTCATGGGCGCTACCTGTACGGGAGCTCTGGCTGAAGTCGACGGAAATATCGTCACAGGCAAAGGCCCTGCCGCCGTCTTCGAGTTCGGTTATGCCATCGTAGAGCTCTTGAAAGACAAGGCTACAGCTGATGCATTGAGGCAGGGCATGCTGTGGAGTGAGGTGAGATGAACGAGTATGTGATTGTAGTCGCCGGAGGCCGTGGCCTGCGAATGGGTGGTGACTTGCCTAAGCAATTTCTGCCCATAGGCGGACGTCCAATCCTGATGCACACGCTGGAGGCTTTCGAGCGTGCTATCCCTGGCATACATCTTATTCTCGTTCTGCCCGCCGACCAGCAATCCTTCTGGCACGACCTCTGCAGTCAGCATGCCTTCGCGCTCAAGCACACCGTTGTCGATGGTGGTGCAACGCGTTTTCATAGTGTACTCAATGGCCTGCGTTACATTGAGTGCCCTGAGTCGGCAGATGCTTCCGATGGTTGCTCGCTTGTTGGTGTCCATGATGGTGTGCGACCATTTGTTTCTGTTGATGTGATACGCCGTTGTTATGAAACGGCACGAGAGGGTAGGGCGGTAGTGCCCGTAGTCCCTGTGGTAGAGACTGTGCGCCAGCTCTCACTCACAGCATCGCAAGCGTCGTCACCGCTCGCTTCTCAGTCAGATGAAGGTGATGCCGCAACTTCCTCTTTCACCCTCGACCGCTCGCTTCTCCGCCTGGTGCAAACGCCCCAGGTGTTTCCGCTTGACCTCCTGCGCAGAGCCTACGAGCAGCCTTATCGCAACACCTTTACTGACGATGCAAGCGTCGTGGAAGCTCTTGGCCACCCAATCACACTTGTCGAAGGCAACCGCGAAAATATAAAGATTACCACGCCTTTCGATATGGCTGTGGCTGACGCCGTTGTTGGTCAAAGTGAGTAACAAACGTAGTTTGTTTGGCCTCACGGCGTGTAAAGTCATTACCTACTTTTGATGATTTCGATTGTCGGAGTAGGTATTTTTTTTGTCTTAACCCGTTCGTGTATTGGCCGTTTGACAATAAATTTGTATCTTTGCTGCAGAAATATAAACGACTGATATAGAATGTTATTATCCGAACTACAGACAGGTCAGAGTGCTGTCATTGTGAAAGTGACAGGACACGGAGGCTTCCGTAAGCGTATCGTGGAGATGGGCTTCATCAAGGGGCAGACCGTGGAAGTGCTGTTGAATGCACCTTTGCAAGACCCTGTGAAATATCGTTTGATGGGCTATGAGGTGAGCCTCCGTCATGACGAGGCGGCTATGATAGAAGTGGTTAGTGCTGAAGAGGCCAAGACGTTAGACGCAGCCACCGACGAGGCCGACGAACCGCTGACATTGGAACACGAAGGCGAGAACCTGCTTCAGCAGGCTGCTCATCGCAAGCACAATACCATCAATGTAGCACTCGTAGGCAACCCTAATTGCGGCAAGACATCGTTGTTCAACTACGCCAGTGGAGCGCACGCCCGAGTGGGCAATTATTCTGGCGTCACAGTGGATGCTACTGTAGCTACGGCACGATTCGGCAACTATAAGCTCAACCTTACTGACTTGCCTGGCACGTATTCACTCTCGTGCTACTCGCCTGAGGAGATGTATGTGCGCCGTCATCTGAGTGATGAGCATCCGGATGTGGTGATAAACGTGCTTGATGCATCAAACATCGAGCGCAATTTATACCTTACTACCCAGTTGGTGGACATGAATGTGCCGATGGTTTGCGCGCTGAATATGTACGACGAACTGGAGCGCCGTGGTGATACGTTGAACTTAGACGTATTGCAGACATTGCTGGGCGTGCCTATGGTGCCTACTTCTTTCAAGAGCGGCAGAGGTGTGGACCAGTTGCTGGCAGCTGTCGTCGAGGTTTACGAAGGCGAGAATGCCGTGGCGCGTCACCTTCATATCAACTACGGTCATGAGATTGAGCATGGTATAGAACGTATCCAGGAATTCCTGAAGCAAGATGAGTACCTTCGCACCCATTTTTCCACCCGCTATCTTGCAATCAAACTGATAGAGGGCGACGCGAGCATCGAGGAACTCATTCGTGGGCGAGAACATTACGAGGACATCCTCCATTATCGCGACCGTGCCAAAGCCCGTGTGCTCGAGGAAACGGGAGTAGATGCAGAAACGGCTGTTATGGATGCCAAGTACGGATTCATAAACGGAGCGTTGTCCGAGGCAGGCTTCAAGGCTGGTACCAAGGAGGATACATATCGCACCACGCATCGCATAGACAATCTGCTGTCGAACCGTTATTTGGGCTTCCCTATTTTCTTCCTGATTCTGTATGTCATGTTCCAAACAACCTTCGCACTTGGTCAGTATCCGATGGATTGGATAGAAGCTGGTGTGGCTTGGTTGGGTGAGTGGATTGGCTCCACTCTGAGCGAAGGTCCTCTGCGCTCGATGCTCGTCGATGGCGTTATCGGAGGTGTAGGCTCTGTGATAGTGTTTCTGCCACAGATACTGATATTGTATTTCTTCATCTCGTTCATGGAGGATTCAGGGTATATGGCTCGTGCCGCCTTCATCATGGATAAGCTGATGCATCGCATGGGGCTTCATGGTAAATCGTTTATCCCCTTGGTGATGGGCTTCGGTTGCAACGTGCCTGCCATCATGGCTACACGAACCATAGAGAGCCGTCGCTCGCGTCTCATCACTATGATGATCCTGCCTTTCATGTCGTGTTCGGCACGCCTGCCTATATACATAATGATTGTCGGCACGTTCTTCGCTGCTCAGTGGCGTTCTACGGTTCTTGTCTCGCTTTATGCCATTGGTATTTTGGTGGCAGTTCTTGTCTCGCGCCTGTTCTCGTCGGTCTTCATCAAGGACGAGGACACACCTTTTGTCATGGAACTGCCTCCTTATCGTTGGCCTACAGCCAAGGCTATCTGGCGCCACACGTGGGAGAAAGGCAAGGAGTACTTGAAGAAAATGGGTGGTATAATCCTCGTGGCTTCAATCATCGTATGGGCGCTGAGCTATTTTGGGAGCACTGACAACAGGAAGTTCGCTACGGCAGAAAACATGGAAACTTCGTATCTCGGTAGGGCAGGTCAGGCTATAGAGCCGATTTTCGCTCCACAGCATTTCAACTGGAAACTCGACGTGAGCCTCATAGCCGGTGTAGGAGCAAAGGAAATCGTAGCTTCTACGATGGGTGTGCTCTATTCTGGCGATGACTCCTTTGCCGACGATGACTCTTTCAGCAGCGACACGGATAAATACACTCGTCTGCGCAGTCAGATGGCTGCCGATGGCGTAACCACGTTGACGGCCTTTGCCTATCTGCTGTTCATCCTGCTTTATTTCCCCTGTCTGGCCACCATCGTTGCTATCAAGAACGAAACGGGTTCATGGAGATGGGCGCTCATAGCAGCCGTGTACACTACCGCAGTGGCCTGGATAGTTTCGGCTGCCGTGGTGCAGATAGGGGCACTGCTATAGGTCTCTTCGGAGCATAACGACGCAAGATGTCAGAGATATGGATGTGCAGACAATCATCGTAGCAGTGGTGCTGGCTGCCTGTGTGGTTTACACAGCCCGACGCCTGTGGTTGCGCTTTACCAAGCGTGGCTCAGATGACCCGCATTGCGAGGGCTGCCCACTCATCGACACCTGTAAGCACAAAGAGCAAAGAGACTGTTGCGGAACCCACTGCAAGCGTGTCTGACTTACACCTTAAAAGCCTGAAAACCACATAAACTATGTTAAAAAACATGACATCTTTTGGCGTGCTTCCATTAAAATAACTATCTTTGTAAAGCTAAAGCAAACCGACGTTTCACTAAACTAATGGAGGACTCGACTATGAAACCGAAAAAGAAAATGCACTTTCAGGAGGAGTACGAGCTCGACAACTACCTGAACGACGACTACGACCGCTACTACGATGCTTCGAGCACAGCTACAGTGTGGTATTCATGAGCTCGCGATATTAACTAATCTAAAGTACAAACAATGGCGGGGGAGCAATCCTCCGCCTTTTGTTTTTTTGTTCTATGCGCTGCTTTTGTATATATAATTAATGTGTAAGGCAAAAAAATCAGACTTTAATCTTCAATCTCTAATCTTTTTCGTACCTTTGCGCCCAAATTCGCACATGTATGCACACACGAGAAGAAAAAATGGAAGCTTTTGGCCGTCTGCTCGACGTCATGGACGACCTTCGCGAGAAGTGTCCGTGGGATCGTAAGCAGACCAACGAGAGCCTGCGTCCCAACACCATCGAGGAGACGTATGAGCTGGCCGATGCCATCATCAAGAACGATAAAGGCGAGATTTGCAAGGAATTGGGCGATGTCCTCCTGCATATCGTTTTCTATGCCAAGATAGGCAGCGAGACAGGCGATTTCGATATTGCCGATGTCTGCAACAAACTTTGCGACAAGCTCATCTATCGCCATCCCCACGTTTTCGGCCCCGAGGCCGAGCGTATCGAGAAGGGCGAGATTTCTGTTGACCAGGTTCTCAAGAATTGGGAACAGTTGAAGGTCGCAGAGAAGGGAGGCAACAAACGCGTGCTCAGCGGAGTGCCCGAAGCCTTGCCGTCGCTCATCAAGGCCTATCGCATTCAGGACAAGGCCCGTGGTGTAGGTTTCGACTGGGACCGCCGCGAGCAGGTCTGGGACAAGGTGCGTGAAGAATTGGGCGAACTGGAGGCCGAACTCAACCGCGAGGACAAGGAGAAGAGCACTCAGGAACTGGGCGATTTCATCTTCTCGGTCATCAACGCCGCACGCCTCTACAAACTCAACCCCGATACAGCCCTCGAACTCACCAACCGCAAGTTCATCCGCCGCTTCACCTATCTCGAAGAGCACAGCATACGTATCGGCAAACCGCTCACCGAGATGACTCTCGAAGAGATGGATAAGATTTGGGAAGAAGCAAAAAAACAAGAAAAATAATATGGAAATAAGTAGTAAGTATTCCCCCTCCGAAGTCGAGGGAAAATGGTACCAGTATTGGTTAGACAACAAGCTGTTCAGCTCAAAGCCCGACGGCCGCGAGCCTTACACCATCGTCATTCCGCCACCCAACGTGACGGGTGTGTTGCACATGGGCCATGTGCTGAACGAGACAATTCAGGATATTTTGGTTCGCCATGCCCGCATGGAGGGCAAGAACGCCTGTTGGGTGCCTGGTACCGACCACGCCAGCATCGCTACTGAAGCCAAGGTGGTGAACCGCCTCGCTGAGCAGGGCATCAAGAAGAGCGACCTCACCCGCGAGGAGTTTCTCAAGCACGCCTGGGCGTGGACAGAAGAGCACGGAGGCATCATCCTCAAGCAGTTGCGCAAGCTCGGTTGCTCCTGCGACTGGGATCGCACCGCCTTCACGATGGACGAAGTGCGCAGCGAGAGCGTCATCAAGGTCTTTGTGGACCTCTATCGCAAAGGTCTCATCTACCGCGGAGTACGAATGGTGAACTGGGACCCCAAGGCCCTCACCGCCCTTTCCGACGAGGAAGTGGTCTATAAGGAGGAGCACACCAAGCTCTACTACATGAAGTATTATCTGGCAGAGAGTGTGCCAAGCGATTTCGTCGCCGGTGAAGGCAATGTGGTACACAAGGATGAGAAGGGCTACTACGCCGTTGTGGCCACCACACGTCCTGAGACCATCATGGGCGACGTGGCCATGTGCATCAACCCCAACGACCCGAAGAACCAGTGGTTGAAGGGCAAGAAGGTCATCGTGCCTGTCGTTGGCCGCGTCATCCCCGTCATCGAGGACGATTATGTTGATATCGAGTTCGGAACGGGCTGCTTGAAGGTCACTCCTGCCCATGATGTCAACGACTATATGCTTGGCGAGAAGTACAACCTCGAAGCTATCGATATCTTCAACGATGACGCTACGCTCAGCGAGCGCATCGCCATAGCCCAGCAGAAGTCACTGGCAGAGACGAGCGTGCCCGGCGATTTCGTCATCGGGTTAGACCGTTATGTCGGCATGGAGCGTTTCGCCTGCCGCAAGCAGATTGCTGAGGATATGGTGGCCGCAGGCCTCATGGAGAAGATTGAGGACTACGACAACAAGATCGGCTGCTCCGAGCGCACAGGTGTGCCCATCGAGCCGAAGCTGTCCATGCAGTGGTTCCTGAAGATGCAGCATATGGCCGACATCTCGCTGGCACCTGTCATGAACGATGATATCCAATTCTATCCCGCCAAGTACAAGAACACCTATCGCCACTGGCTAGAGAACATCAAGGACTGGTGCATCTCGCGTCAGCTGTGGTGGGGACACCGCATACCCGCTTGGTATATTGAGCCCCTCTCCGGCTCCCCCCGTGGGGGGGAGGGATTCCCTTGGGGCAAAGTGATTGTTGCCGAGAACGAGGAGGAAGCCTACAAGCTGGCTCTTGAAACATACCCCATCCTCCAATCTCTCCCCCCCACGGGGGGAGCAGGAGAGGGGCTTTTCACTCTCCGTCAGGACGAGGATGCTCTCGACACCTGGTTCTCCAGCTGGTTGTGGCCCATCAGCCTCTTCGACGGCATTCGCAATCCGGGCAACGAGGAAATCAAGTACTACTATCCCACAGCCGACCTCGTAACAGGTCCCGACATCATCTTCTTCTGGGTGGCCCGCATGATCATGGCAGGCTATGAGTACGAACATCAGATGCCGTTCCGCCACGTTTATTTCACGGGTATCGTGCGCGACAAGCTTGGTCGTAAGATGTCCAAGAGTCTCGGCAACAGCCCCGACCCACTCGACCTCATCGAGCGTTTCGGTGCTGATGGCGTGCGCATGGGTATGATGCTCTCTGCCCCTGCTGGCAATGACATTCTCTTCGATGAGAGCCTGTGCGAGCAGGGCCGTAACTTCAACAACAAGATTTGGAATGCCTTCCGTCTGGTTAAGGGCTGGGAAGTGGCCGACGGCGAGCAGCCTGAGGCTGCACGTATCGCTACTCAGTGGTTCTCTGCCAAGTTGCGCCTCGCAGCCGAGGAACTGGCAGACGATTTCTCGAAGTATCGCCTCTCGGAAGCCCTGATGACGGTCTATAAGCTGTTCTGGGACGAATTCTCGAGCTGGTATCTCGAGATGGTGAAGCCTGCCTATGTCGATGGCAAGCCGCAGCCCGTGGACCGCGCTACCTACGAAGCTACGCTCCAGTTCTTCGAGGTGCTACTGAAGATGCTGCATCCCTTCATGCCCTTCATCACCGAAGAGCTGTGGCAGGCGCTCTACGAGCGTCAGCCGGGCGAGAGCATCATGCGCGCTGAACTTCATCTGCCCGCAGCCACAGAGGCCGACCGCAAGCTGTGTGCCGACTTTGAAGCCGTCAAGGAAGTGGTTACAGCCATCCGTGCCGTGCGTAGCCAGAAGAATATCGCACCGCGTGAAGCGCTCACGCTGGAAGTGCTCAACGCCAACCCGTTTGCCGACTTCGATGCTCCGATGATGAAGATGGCCAACCTCTCGGCCGTCAACGTCGTCAGCGAGAAGAGCGGCGGCAGCGCCTCGTTCCTCGTAGGCACTGTGGAGTTTGCCGTACCCCTCGGCAATCTCATCGACCTCGATGCCGAGCGCAAGAAGCTCGAGGCTGAGCTTCAGCGCATCGAAGGCTTCCTCGTCAGCGTGCAGAAGAAACTTGCCAACGAGCGCTTCGTGGCGAATGCCCCTGCCGCCGTTGTCGAGATGGAGCGCAAGAAGCAGGCCGATGCCGAGCAGAAGATAGCCTCCATTCGCGAAACGCTCGCCAGCCTGTAACTGCAGGTACTGTAACACAACACACTATACACACACAATGCATCGTCCACGTCACCTCATAGCCCTGCTTCTGGTGATGCTCGGTCTGCCTCTGGCGGCGCAGGATTATCTCACTGTCACAGGCGTAGTCACCGACCAACAGACCCATCAGCCGCTGTCGCACGTCAGTGTGACAGCGGACAGGGTCGGTACGGTAACCAACGAACAAGGGCGTTTCACCCTTAAAGTGCAGCCGCAAACAACTGCCATAACCTTCTCGCTGATAGGTTACGTCAATCGGCAGGTTGCTATTAGCCGCGACGGCCAGGAATTGAGGGTGCAACTGGAGCAGTCGGTAGTGACCATGGACGAGCTCATTGTGCGTACGCTCAATGCTGAAGAGCTTGTCAGCGAGGCTATTCGTAAGTTCTATGTCAACTACAGCCAGCGCGAGACTTCGTATTATGGTTTTTATCGCGAGGTGATGCAGAAGCGCCGGCAGTATATCAGCATAAGCGAAGCTGTGGTGGAGCTGTTCAAGACACCCTACGACAAGAAGATAGAATTCGACGCCGTGGCTATTCGGCGCGGGCGTCGCATGATGAACATCAAGAGTTCCGACACACTCGCCGTGAAGCTCAAGGGCGGTCCTACGCTCCCTATCTTTGCTGATGTTGTCAAGAACGAGGAGATGCTCTTCTATCCCGAGGACCGCTCGTCGTACTACTATTCTTTCAGCGGCATAGAGAAACTCGACAACAGACCCCACTACGTGGTTCAGATGACGCCCGACGGCGGCCGTCCATATGCCTTGTTTTACGCCACTCTTTATATCGACCAACAATCATTGGCCATCACGCGTGCAGACCTTCATCTGGACATGCGCAACCGCGCCAAGGCCACCAGCGCCGTTCTCGTTCATAAGCCTGCCGGACTGCGTTTCACTCCGTTGGAGCTTACGATGAGCATATATTATCGCACCGAAGGTGGCATCACCTACCTCAACTACGTTCGCAATGAGATGCGCTTCAAGTGCGACTGGAGCCGTCGTCTGTTTGCATCGCCCTTTACGGTGGTCAACGAGTTTGTGGTCACCAACATTCTGCACGATGCTAAGCCTATCCGCGGTCGCGACAGTTTCAGCCGCCACGACAACCTCTACGACAACGTCGACCTCTTCAGCGAGCCCGACTTCTGGGGGCCTGACAACATCATCGAGCCCACCGAGTCCCTGAACCGAGCCGTCGAACGCCTCCGCCGTTCCGTAGAGCGTACAATCGGCAACTGAACCCATTACTTACTTGTTAACTACTAATAAACGACCGCGACAAACTAAACATAAATGTTAAAATCTGCGCGGTTATTTTCTTTTTCCTGCATTTTTCTTTGAGACAGGTTGGTGAGCCTTGTATTTTTGCATTGTCAAAATTCTGAAACGATGGAAAAGAAGACAATGAAACCGCTCACACGTGCCGAAATGGATGTCATGAACGTCCTTTGGGATGCGCCGCAGGCTCTCGCGGTGAATGAAATCGTGGAGCGATATGCTGAACCGCAGCCTGCCTATACCACCGTGGCTACCTTCCTGAAGATTCTGGAGGCCAAGGGTTATGTGGAACATCGTCGCAAGGAGGGCACAGGGCGCACTTTCTACTATTCGCCCATGCTCTCGCGTGAGAAATATATCACGCATGTACTCAACGATGTGAAAGATTCGCTCTTCGGCAGTTCCACCAAGCGTCTTTTCTCATACCTCATTCAGAGCGAAGATCTCTCCGACGAGGATCTGCACGAAATCATGGAGATGATAAACAAATCGTAAAACTTACATCGTCATGTTGACCTATCTGCTGAAATCCACAATACTGCTGGCGCTCCTTTACGGAAGTTTTGCCTTGCTGCTGAGCCGCGAGACGTTTCATCGCTTCAACAGGCTGGCTCTGCTCAGTGTGCTTGTGGCTTCGTTAGTCTTGCCCGCTGTACAGTTGAGCTTGAATATGCCCGCATTTCTCAACTCTCTATTAGCGGCGGACTCTCCTGCTACCATCACCATCGGCGAGGGCACAGCTACTATAGCCGGTGAGGGTTCGCTGGCATCAGAACATCCTGTTTCTGCATTAACGTGGATGTCTGTGGTGAAGGCTGTTTACCTCATTGGTGTGCTCGCCTCTTTCTTGGTCTTCGCCGTTCAGCTCTTGCGCTTCTGGCGCGAAACAAAGAGCGGCTTGCGCACTAAGGACGAGCAAGGCAACACCGTCATCATTCGCGGTGGCGACTTCGCTCCCTATAGCTTCTTCCATTATATCATTATCAGCGCTGCGGACTACGAGCGGCTGCGTGAACCCATTCTTGCACACGAGCAGGCTCACATCCGCTTAGGTCACTCGTGGGACCTCATGATTCTGCAACTCGTGACCATTGTTCAGTGGTTCAATCCCTTCGTCTATCTCTTAGGGCGCGACCTCAAGGCTGTACACGAATACGAAGCCGACAGCGCTGTACTGCAACTTGGCATTGATGCAAAGACATATCAACTGTTACTCGTGACGAAGGCCGTAGCTGGTAGGCTGCAGACCATTGGCAACAACCTGAGTCACCATTCACTCAAAAAGCGAATCACTATGATGCACAAAAAGAATTCCAACCGCTGGCTGATGACCAAAGGAGTCATCTTGCCAATACTGATGGCTATGGCCGTTGTGGCCTTTGCCAAACCTAAGGCCGAGGCCGTTCCTCCCATTTCCGGCGAGGAAACAACGCTGTCGCTTGATTATAATGACATCATCTCCACCGCCCCGGTGAACGATGACAAGGACAAAATCTATGATACTGTAGAGGTTATGCCAGAATTCCCTGGTGGCGTTGAGGCTATGTACAAGTGGCTTGCTGAGCATCTCAAGTACCCGGCAGAGGCTGCTAAGAAAAAGGTTCAAGGCCGCGTCTTTGTCCAATTCGTCGTGGAGAAGGACGGTACTATCACACAAGCTGAAGTCAAGCGTTCGCCCGACGATCTGCTGTCCGAAGAAGCCCTGCGCGTCGTGCAGCTGATGCCCAAATGGACACCTGGTAAGGTCGGCGGCAAGCCTGTCCGAACAGTCTTCAATCTGCCCATTTCGTTCAGGCTTCCAGGAAAATGACTTGAACAAGTCAACGCCCAGCATCTATAGCCCTGCCGCGTAGCAATACACGGTGGGGCTTCATTTCTTCGTAACTGCAGCCAGCACCTATGCCGTGCCTGCTTTACGCCTTTTGTGTATACCATTGATTATCAGTGTAAAAGGTTGCATTTCAGCACGCGGAAGTTTGCTTGTGACCCGACATAAATCAAGAAGTGGCGGGTAGGCCTTTTTTCTTGACTGAGGTCAAAGAAAGTGGCGATTTTTATGTTTTATAGCATATATTTTGCCCCTATTCCGCTAAATCGCCGTACCTTTGCAGCGCAAAAAGGAAGAAAAAGGATAACATTATTAAGAAAATAAAGATTAGAAAAGAGGCCAAGCGTGGCCAGCAATCTTGAACAAGTTGACAAGTTAACAAGTTGACAAGTTGACGAGTTAACAAGTTAACACATTAACCGAACACAATTTTAGGATAACATTTAAAGGTAAAAGGATTATGACAAGTTTAGCATCAACAATCGCATTTGCAATTTTAGCTATTGCAGCTATCGTCAGTAACGCATCCGTTTTTGCTGACAATCTCGACTAAACAGCCGAGTAAACAAGAGTAAACATTATTAATTTTATATCACTGCCCGTGGGGATTCGCTCCCTGCGGGCTTTATTTTGCTATATTTTTCAAGTTTTATTGGCTTTAATCTCCAATTTATTACTACCTTTGTAGCGAAATTATTAAGCCAGAAGTCAGAGATGAAGAAAGACCAATTGATGCTCAAGGACACGTCGTTCGTCGACATGATGGCGCGTCGCGTGTTCAACGTGCTGCTTATCGCTAACCCATACGATGCTTTTATGCTCGAGGACGACGGTCGCATCGACGAGAAGATCTTCGATGAGTACGCCAAACTGGGCCTGCGCTACCCGCCGCGCTTCGTGCAGGTGGCCAGCGAGGAGGAGGCCGTAAGCCAGATGGAGCATTACCAGTTCGACCTGGTGATAGTGATGCCTGGAACCGACAACAACGACATCTTCGACATTGCCCGCGAAATCAAGAACCAGCAGCCGCAGATACCATGCATAGTGCTCACGCCCTTCTCACACGGCATCTCCAAGCGTATGGCCGACGAGGACCTCTCAGCCTTCGAGTACGTGTTCTGCTGGTTGGGCAACACCGAGTTGCTGCTGTCGATCATCAAGCTTATCGAGGACAAGATGAACCTCGAGCACGACTTGGGCGCCGGCGTTCAGATGATCATGCTCGTTGAGGACAACGTGCGTTTCTACTCGTCGATACTGCCCAACCTGTATAAGTTCGTGCTGCAGCAGAGCCTCGAGTTCGCCACCGAGGCGCTCAACTCACAGCTCGAAACGTTGCGTATGCGCGGACGCCCGAAGATAGTGCTGGCGCGTACCTACGAGGAGGCTTGGGCGCTCTACGACCGCTATTCCGACAACACGCTGGGCGTAATCTCCGACTGCCGCTTCCCCCACGAAGGAAAGCTTGATGAGACGGCCGGCCTCACATTATTAAGAAACATACGCGCGCGCGACGAGTTCGTGCCGCTCATCATGGAGAGCTCAGACGCCTATCGTGCCGAGGACTGCGTGCCCTACAAGATACGTTTCGTGGACAAGAACTCCAAGAAGATGGCCGTGGACCTGCGCGAGCTCATCCTGCGCTACTTCGGCTTCGGCGACTTCATCTTCCGCAATCCTCAGACGCTCGAGGAGGTGGCACGCCTGCGCAACCTCAAGGACCTGCAGGACAATATCTTCAACCTCCCGCGCGAATCGCTGCTCTACCATATCCAGCACAACAACGTCTCGCGCTGGCTCTGTTCGCGAGCCCTGTTCCCCATTGCCGAGTTCCTGAAAGGCATCACGTGGAACTCGCTGCAGGACGTGGACCAGCACCGCCAGATCATCTTCGATGCCATCGTCTCGTATCGTCGCATGAAGAATCAGGGCGTGGTGGCCGTGTTCCATCGCGAGCGCTTTGACCGCTACAGCAATTTCGCACGCATCGGCGAGGGCTCGCTCGGCGGCAAGGGGCGCGGCCTGGCCTTCATAGACCATATCATCAAGCGCCATCCCGACCTCAACGACTACGACAACGCCGAGGTGATGATACCCAAGACGGTGGTGCTCTGCACCGATATCTTCGATGAGTTCATGGACACCAACGGCCTCTATCAGGTGGCACTCTCGGATATCCCCGACGAGGAAATCCTGCGCTACTTCCTGCATGCACGCCTGCCGGCACGCTTGATAGGCGACCTCATGGCTTTCCTCGACGTGGTCGACACGCCCCTGGCCATACGCTCCAGCTCGCTGCTCGAAGACTCTCACTATCAGCCCTTTGCAGGCATCTATGCCACATATATGATACCCCATGTCGACGATAAGTACGAACGCCTGCACATGCTCTCCGACGCCATCAAGGCCGTCTACGCCAGCGTCTACTATCGCGACTCGAAAGCCTACATGACAGCCACCTCCAACGTCATCGACCAGGAGAAGATGGGCGTCATCCTGCAGGAAGTAGTGGGCGAGCGCCATGACGACCGCTTCTATCCAACCCTCTCGGGCGTAGCCCGTTCGGTCAACTACTATCCCATCGGCGACGAGCGGGCTGAAGAGGGCACCGTGAACCTCGCTCTCGGACTTGGTAAGTACATCGTCGACGGAGGCCAGAGCCTCAGACTAAGTCCTGCGCACCCCAACCAAGTGCTGCAGACCTCCGAACTGGAGATGGCCCTCAAGGAGACGCAGACGCGATTCTACGCCCTCGACCTTGCCAACCCGCCGACCACCTTCCTCAAGGACGACGGCTTCAACATCCTCAACCTGCGCGTGGCCAAGGCCGAGCCCGACGGCACCCTGCAGTACATCGCCTCCACCTACGACCCCACCGACCAAGTCCTTCGCGACGGCATCTACGAGGGCGGGCGCAAGGTAATCACCTTCTGCGGAGTCCTGCAGCACGGCATTTTCCCGCTGCCCGAACTGCTGCAGAAAGTGCTGGCCTACGGACAGGACGAGATGCGACGCCCCGTAGAGATAGAACTCGCCGCCAACATACACGCCGACCGCACAGGCGAGCTCTACCTGCTGCAGATACGCCCCATGGTCGACAACAAACTCATGCTCGACGAGGACCTCGCCGGCGTGCCCGACGACCAGTGCCTGCTGCGCTCGCACAACGCCATAGGCCACGGCATCATCACCGACATCGACGACATCATCTACGTCAAGACCGACGGCTGGAGCGCTGCCGACAACCCGCAGATAGCCGAGGAAATCGACACCATCAACCGCCGATACCTCGAAAGCGGACGGTCGTACATACTCGTAGGGCCCGGCCGATGGGGCTCCAGCGATCCCTGGCTCGGCATACCCGTCAAGTGGCCCGCCATCTCGGCGGCCAAAGTCATCGTAGAGGCAGGCCTGCAGAACTATCGCGTAGACCCCAGCCAAGGCACCCACTTCTTCCAGAACCTCACCAGCTTCGGCGTAGGCTATTTCACCATCAACGACTACCTCGGCGACGGCGTCTACCGCCAGGATATCCTCAACGCATTGCCCGCAGCAGAGGAAACACAACACGTGCGCGTGGTGCACATCGAAAGCCCCTTAACCATCAAAATCGACGGCATGCGCAAGGAAGGAATAGTCTATTTGCCCACTTCTTTGACAAAAATTGTGCTATAATTAAACTTTTTTTCCAAAATCTTTGTTTACTTAAACACTTTTGCCTACTTTTGCACAGAAATATGTATAACCCACTCAATTCATTAACTACAATTATGAAACTTTCAAAGATTCTTCTTGTGGCTGCCCTCGCTCTGACGGGCATGACCGCAAATGCTCAGGAGACTGAGCGCGTAGAGTTCAATCACCACTGGTTCCTGCAGCTGCAGGGCGGAGCTACCTACACCCTCGGCGAGGCCGATTTCAACAAGCTCATCTCCCCCGCAGCTCAGATTGCAGTTGGCTATCAGTTCACTCCCGTATGGGCTCTTCGCCTGGCCGTTAACGGTTGGGAGAGCAAAGGCGGTTTTGGCGACGGCCTCTACAAGAACGACACTTACAAGTGGAACTATGTAACTCCCGCTCTCGACCTCAAGTTCAACCTCGTCAATGCTATCGCAGGCTGGAACCCCAAGCGCGTCTTCGGTCTCAACCTTATCGCAGGTGTAGGTGCCAACATCGGTTGGAACAATGACGAAGCAGCTGATTATGCTCGCTACTACATCATGCGTGACCTCTGGGACGGCACCAAGGTGCGCCCCGTTGGCCGCTTCGGTCTGGACCTCGACTTCCGCCTCAGCAAGCGCGTAAGCCTCAACCTCGAGGCTATGAGCAACATGCTATCTGACGAGTACAACAGCAAGCACAAGAACGTAGACGCTAACCTCGACTGGTACTTCACCGCTCTGGCTGGTCTGAAGATCAACCTCGGCAAGGTTGAGAACGTTATCCCCGTGGCTGTGCCCGTTGTCATCGAAGAGCCCGCTCCCGAGCCCGTAGCTCCCGCTAAGGTCGTTGAGAAGCCCGTTGTCAAGAAGGTTGCTGAGATGCGCCGCGAGATTTTCTACCAGATCCGCGAGACCGTTATCCCCGCTGACCAGCGCAACAAGATCACCGAGCTCGTTGCTTTCCTCAAGGCTAACCCCGAGACCAAGGTCAACGTAACCGGTTATGCTGACGCAGGCACTGGCAACCCCAAGATCAACATGAAGTACTCCGAGGGTCGTGCCGAGAACGTGGCTAAGGCTCTCGTTGAAGGTGGCATCGATGCAGCTCGCATCACCGTCGACGCTAAGGGCGACACCGTTCAGCCCTTCGCTGAGAACGACAAGAACCGCGTCACCATCGCCATCGCAAAGTAATCCATTTCACTTGACTTAGCAACCGAACAGGCGGGTTCTCGCACAACGCGAGGACCCGCTCTCTTTTTTTATGGGAATGATATAGGAGTTGACCTATTCAAAGGGAAATAAGCCCTGGAAGGGCGTTGGAATTTAGGCAGGGTGTGGAGTGAGCGAAGCGAACGGAACCCCTGTATCATGTCAGGAGGTATATAAAGTGCCGTAGGTACGTAGGAGTAAGCTTAATAATTCCGTCGTACCTACGGCACTCTATATACTATGCTCTAGGAACAGGGGTTCCGCTACGCTCCACACCCTGTCTAAGTTCCAACCACCCCTACGGGGTTTGCAGGTCAACTCCTATATCATTGCCTTTTTCATTGTCAGCAGCCTATTCCACCGTGATATACACCGCCTCGCCCAGAGGCCTGTGCGCCAGCATGCGTTTGAGCAGGCTCAGCGTGCGGCGCGAGTCCAGCACCTGACCTTTCCGGCGGTTCTCGCCCACGAGTATGCAGCCCTGCGTGTCCGCTGCCGTGTTGCCGGCGTGGATGCGTATGCCCTCGAAGCCCCGCACGTGCAGCAGCAGCTGCAGCCATTCCTTGAACTTCGGGCTCCACGTCACCACCAGCGGATAGCGCCCTTCGGGTATGGCGAAAGGCTTCAAGGCAGCCGTCTTCCGCGGCGACCGCAGCACCGCCGCCTTATCCACCGTGGTCTTCAGTTCGAGGGCGGTAGGTTCGAGGGTGTCGCAAAAGTAAGTAGCGGCCCCCTCTACGCCCCCCGAGGGGGGTTCTGTTGTTTCGCTGGCAGGGGGCGCTGGTGTCGTAGCCCCCTCGGGGGCTGAATGGGGGGCCACGCCCTCTTTAATGTAAAGCCTGCCTATCGTGTACCCCTTCTTCTTGGCTATGCGTTTTAATATGAGTTCCATAACGTTCAATTTTAATTTTCAACTGTCAACTCGTCAACTGTCAACTCTTCAACCTCCTTAATGCAACATTGCAACATTGCAACATTGCAACATTTTTCTTCGTCCAATGTTTGTTGCCGGTCTTCTCGATCCATCCGTCGCGACGCCAACGCGAGACGACTGTGCGGAGTGAGTTGTCGTTGCAAGCGCCCTGCTTGAGGCTTCTCACATCGTCCATGGTGAAGGTGGGCGGAAGCTGGTCAAACACCGAGTGGTTCACGCCGTAGCGCTGACCTTCGTCGCCGGCATTCACATACTCGTTGCGCAGCGCCTCGCCGAAGGCTTTCATCTGCCCCATCAGGCAGTATTCCGCCATCGTCAGCGCGAAATCCAGGCAGCGGTTCGTCTCCTTGCCTTCCAGCAGATAGTACACCACGCCGCAACGGAACCCAATCACAGCCGCACGCTTGCGATAGACATCCTTCACGCGGTCGATGTCCTTGGCAGCCTCCACACGCTTCTCTTCCACCCAGCGTTCAATGGCACGGCGCAGCCTCGGCGTGTCGATGAAGCCGGCATAGCTTCTGAGCTTCGTCACAGCCTCCTGAATGCGTGCCTCGTCAGCAGGAGAGCGTTTGCCGAATTTAGGCATCTTGGCGAACGAGCCGTCGGGCATCTCAGCCACGAGGATGCGCGAACTGAGGCCGTTCTCAATGTTGTCCTGCTTGAAGCACTTACGCATGGCGCCGTCGGTGCCCAGCATGGTCCAGTTGTACGCCACGTTCACCACGCCGCTCTCGGCCTGGTCGGAGTTGTAGTCCTGACCCCACTCGCCGCGGTCGAACGACAGACGGTAGATGTCGTATTTGCTTGACCACGAGCCGGCGCCGTTGGTCTTGCGCAGCGTGTCCAGCTCCTCGCCGAACGAGTAGATGGTGTGGCCTCCGGCATTCTTGAAGCGCTTCAGCAGCGTGGAGCACGACACCGTCACGGGCACCATGCGAATGAGCACTTTAGGGTCTTCGGGAGCCTTCTCGTTGGCCTTGCGCCCCTTCTTGCGCTCCTTCCATTCCTCCTCGCGGCGGCGTGCTATGGCGTCCTCCTCGTCCAGCTGACGCTTCCACACATCCACGGCAGCCTTGCACACGCTCTTGCCCGAAGCCTGCTCGCCGCGTATGATGCTCATCAGCCCCAGGTGCTGGCGGAAGCCGTCGCAGTATTCCACCTCCACCTGGTCGGCGTATGCAGCCGCCAACGGCAGCACGGCACACAGCACAGGCATGTACATCGACTCGGGCACACCTGCCAGCGACTCCTTGAGTCCGATAGGCAAAGACCCACCCTTAATTCCTCCCGTCAGGGAGGGAGAGGGCTGCGCGGAGTCGGCGTCTTCGTCGTCAATGTCAGCGTTTTCCGCATTCATTTCCTTGACACGTTTGATACATGTCTTCAGCTCTTTTGTCATTAGGTAGCGTCCGTCTTTGCAAGCCGAATGGATAATGCCCTTCACCTCAGCCTCAGTCAGCCCATAGCGCGGCATCAGCTCCAAAATCCATGCCTCATCGTTGTCGCAGATGGGCGCCAGGCAATGAGCAGCCAAGTCGTAGAGCTTGTTCGACCGCTCCCCCTGCTCCGGCTCCCCACCTTTCATGCGAAACCACTCTGCGATAATGGCCGCGTAGGGAATGCCCTTGTAGGTCGTGGGATAAACAGCCTTGCTATCTGCAGTCTCTGTGCCCTTAATCTGGGGGTGTGTCTGCAGGGACGTGGGTCTGGCCTCGTCGCCGAACATCAGTTCCTCGTCGATGTAGAGGATGTAGTCGCGACAAGGGATGAAGATAGCACGCTCCAGTTCGTGCACGGCTGCGTCGTAGGCCACTCCGCCCATCTCCTGCGCCATCCACGCCTGCGCCTGCTGACGTGTCATACCCTCAGGAATCTCGAAGAGCACATGGCCGCCTGTACCGCTCACGGAACGGTTCACCATGTTGATGCCCAGCGCGCGCTCACGCCCCTTCAGACGTTCAGCATAGAGCTCCGCGAAGTGCTCACAGCCGTCCAGGTCAATCACCGCCTTGCCCGAATCCACAGGCTCGCCGTCGTTGCGCTTGTAACCCTTTGCGAAATGGGCATGCGGCGTGTAGAACTGGCAGCCCGTTTTCTTCACGCGCTTCATCTCCTTGTAGTCGTCCACGCTCAACTCGCCCCTGCGGCACATCTCCAGCGCATCGGCCAGCTCGGCACAGATGCGTCGTGTGCGCTCGCTGTCAGCAGCCTTGTAGAAGCCCTCAGCCGTGGCGGCCAAGGTCTGAGGGTTCTTGATGTTCTGTCCTAAATCTATTCTTGACATAAGATTTCAATTCGAATAATGCGTTGTTTAAAACAGATTGTCCAGTTCGCGTTCGATGAGCGCGTTCTTGGCGTCGCGCGTGTTCTCGTCAAGAAGCCACATCATGTCCGCCGTGCCCACCTCCTTGGGCAGGCTCGCGTGCACCTTGATGCGCTCATGGCTCTCCTTCACCCATCCCCACGGCAGTTTCCGCACCAGGCGGTCACGCTCGCGCACGCGGCTCTGACGGTTGTACGCCTTGAAGGTCAGACGACCTGTGTTCTCGTCAACATACAGAACACCTTCCACTCTCTTGCTGTTCACCAGCTTCGCCATCACTGCGACGGCATCCTTGATATCGATAAATTTTTTCATAGTCTTGAGTTGTTTTGCGAGAGAAGTCTTCGAGAAAGGGCCCTACATCAGCCGCCGGCTGACGCTCAATTGATTCCCTCGGCTTCAACTCAAATTGTTGTTTTTTCTAACTTTAAATCGTGATGTTTCTTTCAGACCTTAAATCTTCCTTAAATCTGAACCTAAATCTTTTTTACGCTATCTCGGCTCATCGCCTCAATAGGTTACGGTCGCATCCGACCTGCACTTTAGATTTAGGGTTCAAATAATTAGCCGTTGATTCTCACCACATTGATTTCGTTGTAAATTCTTCCATTGTATTCGCGTGTTCTCACGCCGAAGTGTACGTCCACGTGCTGGCCCACCACCAGCGCCGTCTCGGGGATTCGGTCGTTGAAGAGGTCGAAGACCATAGCGTTGGGGAACGCCACCTGCGCATCATCCTCCACGACCACAATAGATTGCTTGCGCCACTGGGCGCCCTGCTGCGACACACCCTCCTGGAGGGGCATCACATTGATGATTTTACCTGATAGTTTCATAATGTCATTTAAAGATTTAATGATTTTCTCTCGCACGCGGCCTACCGCGTGGTTCTTTTACCCAGCATGTCAAAGATCGTGCAAGTCGAACGCAAAGCGAAACTCGTTTTCACGCTTTGCTGAGACGCCGTCGATTTTCGAGGCGCAGCCTTAAAGATCGCCGTCGGCAGGCTTTTCTTCCTTTCGACGATGCAAAGGTACGGATAAAAACAAAAAGAAACCCCCTACGCGAGGGGGTACGCGTAGGGGGTACGGTCTAAAGTAAGACCTTGTATGTCAGGCGATTATACGCTTGATTTTTTTCATGTAATCATCGCATTGCTGCTGGTCGAGAGCCGTGTTGTAGTCGTTGCGCATGTTCTTGCGGTGCCACAGCTGCTCGAACACCTTCCACTTCGAGGCTATGCCCAGCACCTCAGCCATGCGGTCGGCAAGCAACGCCGACAGCGGGCGCGACAGCAACGGCTGCCACCCCTCGTCCACCCAGCCCTGCGCCTGCGCCTTCTGCCACAGCGTGGCGGCCTTCTCCGTGCGCAGGCACTCCGGCACGTTCCGCTCCGTCGGCGGCGCGTCCTGCACCTCAGCCGGCGCCACGCCAGCCTGCTGCGTCACCGTCGAACCCGGCATGGCGAACACGCAGCCGCTAATGTTGCCGTTGAACACCTGGCAATTGCTGCCCTCGGCGAAATTATTCACGACCTTCTCGTTAAGTCCTTTCTCTTCCATAAGTCTATTCCGTTTTAGGTGTGTTGAACGTAGAATTGTTGATCGGCCCGTTCATCACCTGAGCCGAGCTGCCTGCCGCGAAATTATTGGTCACCGACGGCGGCGCATCCGACTTAGGCTCTGGCAGACACGTCATCCGCTTCACCTCGTCGGCCAGCTGCGGCGGCACGTCGCTGGGCAGCGTGTGCTGCAGGAAATGTCCCACAAACATCACGTCGCGGCCGTCTTGAAGGTGCAGCACATACTCGCGCGTAGCAGGTTTCGACAGAGGGATATACTGAGCGTAAATCATCGACGTCAGCGCCTGCTGACCCTGTTCCGAGCGCAAGTGCGACACCTCATCCTCCAGCTGTCCTATCCGGGCCTGCGCAGCCTGAAGTGCCAACGCCTGCACGGTCAGGGCTTTCTGCGACTGCTCATACAGATCCTGAAGCTCCGCCTTCTCAGCCTCCAGCTGCGCAATCCTATCCTGAAGCGAGCGCGTCATAGCGCCCGCCAACTTGTCTGTAATGTGTTCAAATTCATCTTTGTTTAATTCCATAGCGCATTCCTTTCCTTTAAGAAAAATGATAAAGCCTCACCGGCATTCGCCCCTCTCATGCAGCCATGTTTTTCACGTGGGGCGTTCCGTCTGCAAAGTTACATATTTTCCATGAAACCATCTACACGTTTCCCCAAATATTTTCAAACTATTTTTTGCCGTGAAGGTCGCAAAAAAAGATGTGCCTGACAATCAGGCACATCACTGTTTTCATTGAGCAAAGCGAAGAGACGCGCTCGCGTTGCTTGCCTAAAAAAGATCAGAATTGATATAGACGGTGATACGGCTTTCGGTACGCGTGCTGTTGCCGCCCGGTCCGGTAAGCGAATGGCGGTAGGAGGTGGGCGTAGTAGGCCATACGGTGTACTTCAATTTGCTGTAACGGTGTACTCCGTCGGGATCAGCTACTGGTGTCTCATCCAACTCGACATTGCCGAATGCGATATCCCAAGTCTCGGTGGTGGTACCTTGATCATTCCAATATTGATATTGTTGGTGCAACGAACCGCTAGTCACCACGGGGCGTTTTCTTCCTGCGATGCTGTTGCTGGTGTCTATCGTCATGCTGAACGAGCAGCTTTTACTGCTATTTTCGCCCGACTCGCTATGACTGTACGAAACGGTTACGAAGTCGCCGCTCCTTGTTACGGTACAGGGGGCACTGAACAACACATTTGAGCCATCCACGAAAGCCACGGTTTTGAGGGCATCGCCGGGATTCGGGTCTTGGGTGATGGCTACGGAGCCGCTGACTGCACTTACGCCCGGGGTGCGACCTGTTACGGACAGTTGTTCTTCGACCTTGCTGATGGCTTGATTAGGCTTGGCGATGATGGTGAAGGATTTCGAGTTCCCGTCCCATTCCCGTGTCATATGCATACCCGGCGCGCCGACAGTCAATTCCTCGGCGTTGGTATTTATCGAGACGGAGGCTGAGCCGCCTTCGGCCGGGAAATGTATCTCTTTCGGCGACAGTTTCAGGCGGGGCGTCACCAACACATCCTTCGCCTGTGATCTGACGGGCAAAGTGAAATCGAACGTCTTCACGACCGGCATAATCTGGTATCTGCCCGGTTGGAGTGCGCTGAAACTGCCGCCATAGGGCTTGGCCGGTATGCCGAAAAGGCAGGTGGCAGGGAAGATGCTCTCCTTGAGTTCGCCGTTCTGATAGGCCCCGAAGCCGAGATGGCTCTTCCAGAACACACTGCGTTCGGCTGTCGTCGAACAATCCACTGCGCCCGACTCTGGCGAGAACTCCACCTCGGTGTCCTTGAACGCAGGGAAGAGGTACAGCGACTTGCTGCCGAATTGCGTCGACGCCTCGAACAGGGTTGTCTCGTCTGGATCGCGCCAGAAGAGTTGCGAACGAGTCTTGGCTGCCAAGTCCAGGGAAATGGGATGGAAAGCTATCTTGCTCTCTGACAGCGATTCAAAAGCCCCCTGCTGCAACAGGCGAGCCGCGGAGAGCGACACCGTACCTTCGAGCTTGGGACCGGCATACAGCTCCAGACCTATGTAGGCCCACATGATGCTCTTGAACCAGTCGTTAGTTTCTACGCCACCCGTGAACTTCACTCCTGCCTGCACGAAGCCGCTGAGCGAGAACTCTATGTCGCCCGTGTTGAACAGTTCCTGATCTGCTCCGCCTGAGTCGTCGTCGAACATGCTGAAGCTGAAGGGGAATGTCTTGTCGGAATCGAACGAAATCGACTCATGATAGTTGTAACCCACGGTGGGAAGCGAGAGCTTCACTGCCAGTTCGCCGCCTCCGCGAAAGAACACCTTGGGGAAGGGGCGCGTCTGGAACAGCGGAGCCATAGCCGGGAACTTGATCGACGAGAGGGCTTCGGGAATGCCCGTTATCTCGTACTCGAAATTGGTGCCGGTCTTCAGCGTGGCCGAGGGCGTGAGGCTGAAACCGAACGAGCGTCCGAGCTTGAAGTACACGCGGCGCCAGCTGATGTTGTAGGTGACATCGAAGCCGGCCTTGATTTTAAAGTCGGCATTTACCGAACCCCACGCGGCTTCGCGTTTCAACGTGCCACTGACGTCGAACAGCGGGAGGCTGCCCTTGTCGCTTGCCTTTCGGGGCACGAAGCGGCGCGTCGTCTCGTCAAAGTCGAAACCGGCCACACGGCGCTTCACATTCCCCTGCTCGTCGTAGCCCAGGCGTTCCACCGAGATGAGCTGCATGAAGATGTCGGCAAGGTCGGTGACAGGGTCACACCTGACGGTCCACTGGCTCCCTGCAGCATATTGGCTTATGCTGGTCACCTTGCACGCAAATCCCGTGAAGTTGTCGCCCGTCTGACCGAAATAGCCGAACCCCGTGTCGCCGAAGTTCAACAGCACATCGCCCACCTCTGGCACGAGCTCACGGGGAGCGTCGGCGTTAATGCGGAAGAAGGCCGTCCGGTCCTGATACGTAGTGAAATCTCTGATGTAGCGCGTCAGGCCCGTCTCGTCGATATGCCTCACTTTGGGGCTGAAGATCACCTCGGGCTGCTGGAAGCCGATGCTGTCGATGGCACAGAGAGGAATACGATACAACGAATCCTCTGTCTCGATCTCCTGAATGACATATTCGTCATGCTCCACGCCATTCGGGTCAATCTTCGAATAACCCATGCGAATGACATCATCGTAGAAGAAGCCATCGAATTCGCCGTCGTTGCGGTAGATGTAGAAAGCATCTTGCGCCAAGGCCGGCGTAGTGAAAAGCGAAAGGGTGAAAAGTGAAAATCGGATAACACTTTTCTTTGTGAATATCTTTTTCATCTCTTCATGAATTTATATGATGCATCGCCAATCTTCACAATATACAGCCCCGCAGGCTGACCTTTGAGCGAGATCACGGCAGTCTGTCCCTGCACAGCTTTCTGCGTGCGCAGGAGCTTGCCATCGGTACTATACACTTCCATCACCGTGCCGGCTGCAAGGCCGTCGAAACGCATCTCGTCGGCACCCTGTTGAAAACGCATCTCACCAGGCTTGATGGAAGGAACGGCAACAACTGGGATATTGCCCTCATAGGTGTAGCGCAGCACTTCGGTAAGTGGGTAACTGATGCTGACCTTATCGGTTGAAAGCATCAGGTAGCCCGCATTGAAGCGCGTCTCAGGCTTGTCGGCCAGGTCGTGCACTACCTTCTGCCCGTTCTTCAGCCACACCACCAACTGCTGATGATCGCTTTGTGCTGCAGCTGTCAGGCTTGTGGCCAACACGACAACCAGAAGCAGCGCCCTGGTTATCCATCGGTGTATTGTCATCTTCATACTGTAAAAAAAATAAAGGAAATTACTATTTATGTCTATGTTCGGCTACAAAGGTAATAAAAAATTCATAATGAAATACTTATTTCCGATTTTTTTCTTCAATACGGGCAAAAAAAACGGAGAAGCGGTATCACAAACGTCCCGCGTCCAAATGTTGCAATGTTGCAATGTTGCAATGTTGCATTAAGGAGGTTTCAATATGCAGAAAATGGGGAATTGGAATTTTAATTATATATTAATATATAATTAACCTTATATTATAGTGCTTTCCGCACTCGGCAGGTGCTTAATGCAACATTGCAACATTGCAACATTGCAACAAAAACGCAACCGGCACCTGCACCGGCACCTGCAACCGGCACCTGCACCGGCACCTGCACCGATAACGGTGCTTTTACACTTTTTAACACGCCACAGCACCCCGTATTTGTTCCCCTCGCCTAATTGCCGTACCTTTGCAGTGAATTCAAAGGGCACGCGCCAAAGGCCACGGCGCGCCGCACGAACTGACGCAGTCGCGAATGCGAAAAGTCGTACGGGCCCACGCGAAAGGTCGTGCGGGCCCATGCGAAAGGTCGCGACGGATTCCGACGACCACGACAGATCCTGACGACCACCACGACACATTTTATTAACCCTTAAACCTGAAAACTACCATGAACGAAACCATCAAGTACAGCATTGCCATGCGCCCCAATCCCGTCAAGCCGGAAGAGCCGAAGAAGGCGTACGCCTGCATGCAGCACCAGCGCACTATCCCACTCGAGGAGCTGGCTGACCACATCGTAGAACACGGCTCGCCCTTCTCGCGAGGTGCCATCTACGGCATCATCGTGGACCTCACCACCTGCGCTGCCGAGGCTCTCGCCGAGGGCAACAACGTGGACCTGGGCAAGCTGGGATGCCTCCGCACCACCATCTCCTCGCAGGGTGCCAAGACCATCGACGAGTTTTCCGCGGCCAACATCAAGAGCCTCAACGTGAACTTCGACACGAGCGAATACCTCACCGGCCGTCTGGCTGAGGCTTCCTTCGAAGTGACCACCAGCCGCAAGGCTCAGGCTGCCGCCCTCAGGGCTGAGAAGGAAGGCAAGACCGTGGCCGACTGGACGCCGGAGGTGGAGGAGGACGAGCCCTAACGGGCTTCGCCTTCGGGTGAGAGCCAGCTATGCTGGCGGTGAGGGGTGAGAGCGCCTTCGGCGCGGTGAGGCAATCCTAACCGCTAACCATGGCGCCAGCCATCTAACCGCCGCGAAGCAGCAGCTCTCCAAGGCGAGTCAACAAATCAATGCATTAATCAATTAAAATGAATGCCCTATTTCCCCCTCGAGGAGAACATTCCACCCTCCCCCTTGAGGGGGTAGTGAGTGAAAAAGACGATTGACTAAATGTCAATCGGCCACGAACGACCGAAGCAGAACTCCTCTGCTGAGGACGGACCGGGGAGGGGGTCTGGGCTTCCTAAATGTTATGAAAGACAGTACAAAGAAAACCATCAAGCGCATCTTTGAGATCATCATCACGATCCTCACGGCGCTTATCACCACGCTGAGCACACACGCCGCTGTGTGCTGACCGACCACCATGAATGCATCATGAAAGAGAGAGCGGGCCCTCGCGCTGTGCGAGAGTCCGCTCTGTGTGTGGTATGTGAAATGACGGATGCCGGATTATACTAATCCCTGAGCCATCATTGCCTTGGCAACCTTCATGAAGCCGGCGACGTTGGCGCCCTTGACGTAGTTGACGTAGCCGTCGGGTTCGGTGCCGTACTTGACGCAGTTCTCGTGGATGTTCTCCATGATCCAGAGGAGCTTCTTGTCGACTTCCTCGGCCGACCAGCTGAGGCGCTCGCTGTTCTGGCTCATCTCCAGGCCGCTGACGCTGACGCCGCCGGCGTTGCTGGCCTTACCGGGTGAGTAGAGAATCTTGGCATCCTGGAACACCTTGATGGCGCCGGGCGTGGAGGGCATGTTGGCTCCTTCGGCCACTGCGATGACGCCGTTGGCCACGAGTGCCTTGGCGGCTTCCTCGTTGAGCTCGTTCTGCGTAGCGCAGGGGCATGCGATGTCGGCCTTCTCGAACCAGGGCTTTGCGCCGTCGCCTACGTACTTGGCGGTGGGGTATTCCTCAACGTATTCGCGGATACGTCCACGATAGAGGTTCTTGAGCTCCATGATGTAGTCGAGCTTCTCGCGGTCGATGCCGTCGGGGTCGTAGATGTAGCCGTCGGAATCGGACATGGTCATCACCTTGCCTCCGAGCTGCAGCACCTTCTCAGCGCAGTACTGTGCTACGTTGCCGGCGCCTGAGATGAGCACTCGCTTGCCTTCGATGCTCTCGCCGCGGGTGCGGAGCATGGCGCGCAGGAAGTATACGTTGCCGTAGCCGGTGGCTTCGGGACGGATGAGGGAGCCGCCGAACTCGAGGCCCTTGCCAGTGAGCACGCCGCTGAACTCGCGGGTGAGCTTCTTGTACATGCCGAACATGTAGCCTACTTCGCGACCGCCTACGCCGATATCGCCTGCGGGCACGTCGACGTCGGGACCGATGTGGCGTGTGAGCTCAAGCATGAAAGCCTGGCAGAAACGCATCACCTCGGCATTGCTCTTGCCGCGGGGGCTGAAATCCGAGCCGCCCTTGCCGCCGCCCATGGGCAGCGTGGTGAGGGAGTTCTTGAAAGTCTGCTCGAAGGCCAGGAACTTCAGGATTCCCAGGTTCACGCTCTTGTGGAAACGGATACCGCCTTTGTACGGGCCGATGGCGTTGTTGTGCTGCACACGGTAGCCCATATTGGTTTGCACTTTGCCCTGATCATCGACCCATGTCACGCGGAATTGGTATATGCGATCGGGGATGCAGAGGCGCTCGATGAGGTTGGCGCTCTCAAATTCAGGGTGTTTGTTGTACTCTTCCTCGATTGTGCCGAGAACTTCTTCTACTGCCTGATGGTACTCAGGCTCGCCAGGGAAGCGCTGTTTCAGGTCTTCCAGTACTTTCTTTGCGTCCATTTGTGTGTGTTGGAGTTAATGGTTTATGTTTGGGCTGTGAGCCCGGTTATCTCTGAATACGTTGCAAAGATAATCAAATTATCATTTTTTGCACCTCTTTTAATTCAGAAAGTTACATTTTTTCCGCAAATAATTGCTTTTTGTCAATTTTATGCAGGTTGATGAATACTTATGTGTTGTGAATAACGGGTGTTTCAGGGGTGGAGAGCTTAATAAAGATTAAATCTTTAATCCCGAATCTCCGATATCTAATCTTTTTACTACCTTTGCACCGTCAAAAACAACATATTATCGACTACAAACGCATGCGACATATACATATACATTATTATATATATATAATGCTGCTGCTGGCGCTGATGCCTATGTGCGTGGCGGCTGATGATGCCGTGGCGGCGACGTGGCAGGCTGCCCCCAAGCGCGAGATGCGCGCTGTGTGGGTGACGACCTTGAACGGCCTCGACTGGCCGCGCACACGCGCCACGTCCTTTGCCTCGCGCCAAGTGCAGCAGCGCGAACTGTGTCAGCTGCTGGACCAGCTGAAGGCTGCAAATATCAACACCGTGCTGCTGCAGACGCGCGTGCGCGGCTCGGTGATTTATCCGTCGAGGATTGAGCCGTGGGACATCTGTCTGACTGGGCAGTACGGCGTAGACCCCGGCTATGACCCGCTGGCTTTCGCCATCGCCGAAGCGCACCGGCGAGGCATGGAACTGCATGCGTGGGTGGTTACTATCCCGTGTTTCAAGACGGCAGTGGCTCGCCAGATGGGCTCGCGCAGCGTGTTGCGCACTCATCCTGAGCTCTGCGTGCGCCATGGCGAGCAGTACTACCTCGACCCCGGGTTGCCCGGCACTGAGGACTATCTGGCTGAGGTGTGCCGCGAGATAGTGGCCAACTACGATATCGACGGCATACACTTCGACTATATCCGTTACCCCGAGGGCGCTACGACCTTTGCCGACGCCAAGACATTCAAGCGCTATGGCAACGGCAGCTCGTCGAAGGCTCTGTGGCGGCGCAACAACATCACGCGCATAGTGCGTCGCATATACCGCGAGACGCATGCCGCCAAGCCCTGGGTGAAAGTGAGCAGTTCGCCAGTCGGCAAGTATGCCGACCTGACGCGCTACAGCTCGCGAGGCTGGAACGCGCGCGATGCCGTGCATCAGGACGCCGAAGGCTGGCTGCGCGAAGGTATCCACGACATACTGTTCCCGATGATGTACTTCGACGGCGTGCATTTCTATCCCTTTGCAGCCGATTGGCAGGAGCAGACGGCAGGCCGCCAGGTGGCTCCCGGACTCGGCATCTATTTCCTGCACCCGCAGGAGAAGAACTGGCCTCTGTCCACCGTCAAGCGCCAGCTCTATTACCTGCGCCAGTTGGACATGGCGGGGCAGTGCTATTTCCGCTCGAAGTTCCTCACCGACAACGTGAAGGGGCTCTATGATTTCCTGCGCGATGATTTCTATGCCTTCCCTGCACTAGTGCCGGCATGCCCGTGGCTCAGCGAAGAGACGCCCCAGGCGCCCGAAGCCTTGCAGACTTTGGTCGTAGGCGATGCCACCGAGCAACTCACCTGGGAAGGTCCTGATGACTTGCGTTACAACGTCTACGCCTCGCGCCAATGGCCTGTGGATGTGAGCAAGGCTGAGAACCTCGTGGCTACGGCTCTCGCCGACAGGCATTATCAGTACAACCGTTTCGAGGCATTAGGCCTTTATTTCGCAGTGACGGCCATGAACCGCTTCGGCAACGAAAGTCCTGCAACGCAAGCCACCGACCGCGCGGCACAACCTGCTCACCAGCGTCTGAAACTCGACCGCAACGGCCATGTGCGCGGCCTGGTGATAAGGCCTCGGACCACAGCTCAGCGCAAGACGAAGGTGAAGGTGCAGACGAAGTCGAAGTCGTCGTCGCGCAAGAAGAAAAAGTAGTTTATTCCTTGATGAGGAAAGCGCCCATCTCGCCGGCTATCACTTTGTCATAGCCATAGACATCGGGCCACAGCTCCATGTCGCCCGTCGCGGGATTAGGATAAGCCGTATAATAAATAATGTACACGGGCACGCGAGGCGACACGCTTTGCCGTCGCATTAGGCGGTAGGGCTTCTCATCCTCGGCATGCTCGGTGAGGTAGTCTGCTCCGCGCTCGGTCTTAGGCGGCAGGTCGATGGATATGCGCAGGCGGTCTATAGCCCATTCGTCGGCCTCAGGCATCAGGAAACAAGCCAAGTCAAAAGGTCGCTCCACACGCACACAGCCGTGCGAAAGCGCTCTGCGCTCGCGGCTGAAAGCGCTGCGGTTGTTGGTGTCGTGGAGGTACACAGCAAAGTTGTTTGGGAAACGAAACACAATGCGCCCCAGCGAATTGCCTGCACCACCGCGCTGACCTACGCGCAGGCGGCCTGATTCCAACGTCTCTGCACTTACGTGTCGCGGGTTGAGCCGGTTGCCTGTCGAGCGGTCGGCTATGTAGTAGCGGTGGCGTGCGAAATACGATGAGTCGCCGCCATGGCGCGCTATCTCGTTCTTGACTATTGACTGCGGGATAATCCAGTCGGGATTGACGTCGATGGTGCTGATGGCACTGTGCAGGAGCGGTGTCTTGGTAGCGGTGGCGCCATAGCAGATGCGCATGTTCACGATGGTGTCGGCATCTACGGCCCACAGCTGCTGCGAAGGCAGGTTCACGAGCACATGGCGCTCCTCGTCGGGGTGTTTCATCTGCCATCTGCTACGCTCCATGTTCACAGCCAGTTTGCGACGCTCGGCAGTGTCTGAGGCGGCAGCAAAACGTTGCTGCAGCGCAAGAAATAGGGTAGAGGAGGGGGGTGAGGCGGCGAGGAAATCCAAACGCTCGTCGGTGGCGAGCTGTTGCAGCGAGGCCTCGTAGTCGGGGGCTTCCACCTCGTCGTCGAAGAGGCGTGCGAAGCCGTCGCCATGAGTCTTGAGATCCAGATTGTTGAAGAGCTTGGAGGGGCGGATGAAACCGTAGCGCTGACCTGTGGCATAGCGCACGTAGGCTCGCGTGAGGTTGTAGTCGAGGCGTGGCAGCAATTCGTTGATGTCTATGCCCAGCGAGTCGAAGGCCAGCTTGTGCACTACGAACAGATCCTCGGCTATCTGAGGCAGGAAGAAGGCTGCGCTGTCGAGCCCGCAACGGGGCACTTCGCGACGCAGGATAGCAAGCAGCGAGTCAGCATCTGACGATACTCCCATGCGTGTGAACCACAACGGCGCATCAATCAGTCGCTCGGCACTCCTGTAATGCTTCCTCGAGGCTTTGTCTGCTCCGTGGCGTGACGTGTCGGCCTCAAGCGTCTGCGCCAGCTGATGCTCCATCTGCGCTGTGTCTAAAGCATAGACGTAGGTGCCGAAGGCGGAGAGGTCTGCCTCAGTAGGTCCGTGCATACCCTCGCAGCACGCGAGCATGCCGATTGCGGCGACCAGCAATAGCGCAGGCGTCAGGCGTAAAACGTAATTCCATCGGAGTTTACCCATGTCTCTTTTCGGCGTTAGTGAAATCACTGACGACACAAAGATACATCAAAATGCTAACAAAATTGCAAAAAAAATGGAAAAAAGTTTGCCGAACAAAAGAAAATACATACTTTTGCCGCCGAAAACAAATAAAGCAGTCATGTACAATACCAGCGCAAGCTTCTTTTCGAACTTCTTTTTCGTCTTTACCTGGCGCAGGTGAAGCGGGAAGCGAGTGCGATAAAGTAAGGCTGCTGTTTTTGATAATCGAACAATAAAAGCTCAACGAATATTCCCGCTTCCATACACGAAGCGGGATTTTTTGTTTACCACAAACCACATAAATAAAATTAAAGATGAAGCGCATAGCAATTCAAGGCATCGAGGGTAGCTTCCATGATATAGCTTCCCACCAGTACTTCGGCGACGAAGAAATAGAACTTATATGCTGCAACACGTTCGAGCAGGTGTTCGCTACGCTGCGCAACGACTCCACGGCAATAGGAATGGCTGCCATCGAGAATACCATAGCAGGTTCGCTGCTCCACAACTACGAGCTGCTACGCGAGTCGGGAGCGGCTATCGTGGGCGAGCATAAGTTGCGCATCAAGCACGCATTCCTATGTCTGCCCGACGATGACTGGGACGACATCACCGAGGTGCATTCGCATCCCGTGGCACTCATGCAATGTCGCGATTTCTTGAATCAGCACGACAACCTCAAGGTCGTCGAGGCCAGCGACACTGCCGGTGCGGCACGTATGGTGGCTCAGGGGCAGATGCATGGCCATGCAGCCATAGGGTCCAGTAAACTCGCTGAGAAATACGGCCTGAAGGTGCTGGAAGAGGGCATTGAAACCAACAAGCACAACTTCACGCGATTCCTGGTCTTTGCTAACCCGGCAAGAGCCAACTTGCTCAGGAATATCATGCAGACAGACAAGGCCAGCATAGTCTTCGCCCTGCCCCACGAGGAGGGCTCGCTCTCGCAGGTGCTTTCAATTCTGTCGTTCTACAAACTGAACCTGACCAAGATACAATCGCTGCCTATCATCGGGCGCGAGTGGGAATATCTGTTCTACGTCGACATTCAGTTCAGCGACTATACCCGCTATTCACAGGGCATTGACGCCATACGTCCGCTGACTTCCCAACTCAAGATTCTCGGCGAGTACCGGCAGGGTAGGGAGTTTGTGTGACGGATAATACTTTCTCCACAAGCTCACTTCTGTGGCATTTTGCACGTTTTTACACAAAAAATGAGTAAAAAAGTTGGTCAATTCGTGAAAAACGCGTTACTTTGCAGCGCAATGCAAACAAATTGTATCTAAAAGTTCAATAATGAAACACGTATCTTACTTCTGGTGGTGGCAGTGCTCAAGGTTCAAAAAATCGTGAGAAGATAGCCGCATACCTAAAAGATATACATAAAAGAAAAGGCCTGTCGTTCTTGCGACCGGTCTTTTTTCATTCCACTGTCAATAACCACAAACACGTCAACATATATATTAAAAGTTATGAAACCCAATTATTTTGCCGATGCCAACGGCTTCTACGGAGAGTTTGGCGGCGCCTATGTGCCGGAAATCCTGTACAAATGCGTGAAGGATTTGCAGGAGGCGTACCTGCCTATCATCGAGAGCGAAGCGTTCAAACGCGAATACCACGCTCTGCTGCGCGACTACGTAGGCCGCCCGTCGCCGCTTTACTTCGCAAGCCGCATGAGTGAGAAGTACGGCTGTCGCCTCTACCTGAAACGTGAGGACCTGAACCACACGGGAGCACACAAGATCAACAACACCATCGGGCAGATCCTGCTGGCCAAGCGGATGGGCAAGACACGCGTCATCGCCGAGACAGGTGCTGGGCAGCATGGCGTGGCTACGGCCACGGTGTGTGCGCTGATGAACATGAAATGCGAGGTGTTCATGGGCGCTACAGACGTGGAACGGCAGCACACGAATGTCGAACGCATGAAGATGCTCGGCGCTGAGGTGCACCCCGTCCGCACAGGCAACATGACGCTCTCCGATGCCTGCTCGGCTGCCATACGTGACTGGTGTTGTCATCCCGCCGACACGTTCTACATCGTAGGTTCCACGATGGGCCCGCATCCTTACCCCGACCTTGTGGCACGTATGCAGAGCATCATCTCGGAGGAAATCAAATGGCAGCTGCAGGAGAAAGTGGGGCGCGATTACCCTGACTACCTCATGGCCTGCATCGGCGGCGGCTCGAATGCGGCTGGAACCATCTACCACTACGTCGATGACGAGCGCGTGAAGATCGTGCTGGCCGAGGCTGGCGGACAGGGATGGCAGACCGACCGCACAGCTGCCACCATACATCGTGGCACAGTGGGCATCCTGCATGGCGCCAAGATGCTGGTGATGCAGGACGACGACGGTCAGATTCAGGAAGCATACTCCATCTCGGCAGGTCTCGACTACCCGGGCGTAGGACCTATGCACTGTCACATGGCACAACAGGGACGAACGCAGGTGCTGGCCATCAACGACGACGAAGCCATCCGCGCCGGCTACGAACTCACACGCCTCGAAGGCATCATCCCTGCCATAGAATCGGCTCATGCCATAGCCGCACTCAGCAAGCTGGAGTTCAATCCCGATGACATCGTAGTGCTGACGGTCAGCGGACGTGGCGATAAGGACATGGAAACGTATTTGAAGTCGAAAAATGAATGTTTATCATAAAATGAAAAGCTATAATTACACAACCCATAGTCGCACCATCCTTGGCGACCTCTATACGCCCGTCGGTGTTTACATGCGATTGCGCGACCTCTATCCTCAGAGCGCCTTGATGGAAAGTTCCGACTACCACGCCGCCGAAACGGCCCACTCCTTCATCGGTCTCAATCCTATTGCCCGTGTGGCTGTCGCTCATGGGATTGTGTCGGTCAGTTTTCCCGACGGAACGACTGAGCAGCACGAGATCGACAACACCTTCGGCATCGCCGAGGCTATCCACGCCCTCATCGACCGCCTTCATGTCGAGGGCGACGACGCCAACCTCTGCGGCCTCTTCGGCTACACCAGCTTCAACGCCGTGCGTTACTCCGAGGACATCGCCGTCAAGGACGAGACGCAGGAGCGCAACGATGCGCCCGACGTGCTTTATATATTATATAAGGTGGTGGTCGCCTTCGACCATCACAACAATACCCTCAAGGTTATTACGCTGGGCGACGAGACCGACATAGACGACGTCATGAAGGCCATGAACCGAGGCAGCGTCCGCGAATACAGCTTCCGCCCCATAGGTGACGTGAGTTCCACGCTCACCGACGACGAGCATCGCGAGAACATACGGCGGGGCATCCGCCATTGTCTGCGCGGCGATGTGTTCCAGATCGTGCTGTCGCGCCGCTTCGTTCAGCGTTTCGAGGGCGACGACTTCAAGCTCTATCGCACCCTGCGCAGCATCAATCCCAGCCCCTACCTCTTCTATTTCGACTTCGGCGGTTTCCGTATCTTCGGCTCGTCGCCTGAAACCCATTGCCGTATAGAGAAACTTTCAACTCTCCACTCTCAACTCTCAACTTTCAAGGCCTACATCGACCCCATAGCCGGCACAACACGTCGCACGGGCGATGCCGAAGCCGACCGTCGCAGTGCTGAGTACCTGCGCAACGATCCCAAGGAGAATGCCGAGCACGTCATGCTCGTGGACCTGGCTCGCAACGACCTCAGCCGCAACTGTCACGATGTGAAAGTGGAGTCCTACAAGGAACTGCAGTACTATTCCCACGTGATTCACCTCGTCTCGCGCGTCAGTGGTAAGCTCAATGCAGAGGCTGACCCCATTCAGGCGTTCATCGACACGTTCCCTGCCGGCACCCTGAGCGGAGCGCCAAAGGTGCGTGCCATGCAACTCATCTCAGACTACGAGCCGCACAACCGTGGTGCCTACGGCGGTTGCATAGGCATCATAGGTCTCGACGGCAGCCTCAACCAAGCCATCACTATCCGCACCTTCGTCAGCCGCAACGGCGAGTTGTGGTTCCAGGCCGGCGGCGGCATCGTGGCCAAGAGCGACGTAGAATACGAGTTACAAGAAGTAAACAACAAACTGGGGGCCCTGCGCAAGGCCATCGAAAAAGCTGAGAAGTTATGAAAATTGTAATCATTGACAACTACGACTCATTTACGTATAATCTGAGTCATTTGATGACGGAACTGGGCGTAGAGGTGACGGTGCTGCGCAACGATCAGTTCGAGCTCTCGGATTTGGAACCTTATACCAAGATTGTGCTCTCGCCCGGTCCTGGCATCCCCTCCGAGGCAGGCCTGCTCTGCGACGTTATCCGCACATACGCCGGCAAGAAACCTATCCTGGGCGTTTGCCTTGGACATCAAGCCATAGGTGAGGTGTTCGGTGCTCAACTGGAGAACCTCTCCGATGTTTTCCATGGGGTGGCTACGCCTTGTCACATCGTGGCCGACGACCCTCTTTTCGGTAGTCTCAAAAGCGAAATCACCGTTGGGCGTTATCATTCATGGGTGGTGTCGAAAGATGGCTTCCCCGATTGTCTGGAGGTCACAGCCGTGAGCGACGAGGGACAAATCATGGCCTTGCGACATAGGACGTTCAACGTGCGTGGCATACAGTTCCATCCCGAAAGCGTACTGACACCCGACGGAAAGCAAATGATCCTCAACTGGCTCTATCTGTAACTGAAATAACAACCACAAAATAAATGCAACATGAAAGAGATTTTAGCTAAGCTCCTCAACCACGAAGAGCTCTCCCGCGAGGAGATGAAAGCCATACTCATAGGCATCACCCACAGCGAATACCCCAACGAACAGATTACGGCGCTGCTCACCTGTCTGCAGATGCGAGGCGTCACCGTGGATGAGCTGCTCGGCTTCCGCGACGGCATCCTCGAAACTGGCGTGCCAGCCCTGCTCAACTGCGATCGCTATATCGATGTCGTAGGCACTGGCGGCGACCGCAAGAACACCTTCAACATCTCTACCACGGCATGCTTCGTCATTGCCGGTGCCGGATATAAAGTGGCTAAGCATGGCAACTACGCCGCCACGAGCGTCAGCGGTGCCAGCAACGTCATCCAGCACCACGGCATCAAGTTCACCGACGACATCGACCGCCTGAACCGCAGTCTCAACGAAGCCGGCATTGTCTATCTCCATGCACAGTTGTTTGCCAAGGCCATGAAGTTCGTAGGGCCTATCCGCAAGGCGCTGCAATTCCCCACAATCTTCAACCTCCTTGGCCCTATCGTGAACCCTTCGCAGCCCAAATGCCAGCTGCTCGGCGTTGCCAACCTCGACCAGATGCGTCTCTACCATGCCGTATATCAGCGCCTCGGCATCGACTACGGCATCGTCAACAGCATCGACGGCTATGACGAAATCTCGTTGACAGGCGATTTCAAGGTGACGACCAAGCAGTACGAACGTGTGTTTTCACCCAGCGACCTCGGTTTTGACATTGCCAACCCTGAGGAACTCGTCGGCGGTGCCACAGAGGAAGAAGCGGCACAGATCTTCGACAGCGTGCTCGAGAACAGAGCTCTGCCTGCACAGAAGAACATCGTACTGGCCAACGCCGCCTTCGGCATTCAAGTGCTCGAACGTGGAGAGAAGTCCATCGAAGAGTGCATCGACATTGCCCGCGAGAGCATCGACAGCGGCAGCGCCCTGCGCACTTTTCATAAGTTCGTCGAGCTCAACTCCTAAAATCCTACACCTATGGATATTCTGCAAGACATCATCGCACACAAGCACCTCGAGATAGAGCGCCTTCGTGCCAAGAAACCCTCTTTGCGGCAGGCGCTCCTACAAAGTCCAACTGGCATCATCGCTGAGTTCAAACGCCGTTCGCCGTCGAAGGGCTGGATCAAGGAGGACGGCCGTCCAGATGTCATCCCTTTGGCCTATCAGCAAAACGGCGCTGCAGCCCTCTCCATCCTCACCGACGAGCATTACTTCGGCGGGTCGGATGATTTCATCCGTCAGGCTCGTGCGTCCGGCGTAACGCTACCTATTTTATATAAGAACTTCGTCATCGACGAATCGCAACTATACGCAGCAGCCCTCTGTGGAGCTTCTGCCGTGCTGCTCATTGCAGCCTGTTTGAGCGTGCAACAGTGTGCTGCTTTGCTGGCCAAAGCCCACGACCTCGGCCTCGAAGTGCTTCTGGAAATCCATTCAGAAGAAGAACTGGAATATGCCGCCCTCTGTCCTGACCTATGCGGCATCAACAACCGCCACCTCGGCTCGTTCGTGACCGATGTCGAAACTTCCTTCCGTCTCGCCGACCGTCTCCGCGCCGTCTGCAGCGAATCCTCCGGTTCTGTCTGTTGCGACGCTGTCGCAACCACTTTCCCCCTCCTCGTCAGCGAGAGCGGCATCAGCGACCCTGCCGTAGTCCGCGACCTCCGTGCCGCCGGCTTCCGCGGTTTCCTCATCGGCGAAACCTTCATGAAGACGTCCGACCCTGGCTTGACGCTCAGCAACTTCCTCTCCCAATTATGATTGACGAATGATGAATGATGAATTAAAAGTCAAGGTCTGCGGTATGCGCGATGCTGAGAACATCCGCGCCGTGGAAGCGTTAGGCATTGATTGGATGGGCTTTATCTTCTGGCCGAAGTCCAGTCGCTTTGTCAGCGAGCGTCCGGCTTATCTCCCGACAAAGGCCAAGCGCGTTGGCGTCTTCGTGGATGAGGACATCGAGCATGTCTGTCGTATAGCCGCCGATTATGCCCTTGACTTCGTGCAACTCCACGGCTCCGAATCGCCCGCTTACCTTCATGCCCTCCGTCAGTACCTTGCGGATAACGGTTTACCCCTTGCCATCATCAAGGCCTTCAACATCGCCACTGCCGCTGACCTTGCCACGACCAATCGCTATGCCGGCCTTGCCGACTATTTCCTCTTCGACACCAAAGCCCGGCAGCCCGGAGGCAATGGCCTGCAATTCGACTGGAGCGTCCTTACAGCCTACGGCGGCGACACGCCCTTCCTGCTCAGCGGTGGCATAGGCCCTGCAGATGCCGAGCGGCTCCTTCAGGCGTTTGCCCTCGACGGCTTCCCCCGTGCGGAATGCCTCGGCATAGACCTCAACTCACGCTTCGAAAGTGCCCCGGCCATCAAGGACGTGGAGGCGCTGCAGCAGTTTCTCACACGGCTCAACCTTTTACAACGATAGAACAATTAATCATCATTATGAATAAGATCAACCAACTCTTCGCCAACCGTGGCGACCGCAAGCTTCTCTCGCTCTACTTCTGCGCCGGAGCTCCCACCCTCGACAGCACGGCCGACGTCATCCTCGCGATGCAACGTCGAGGCATCGATTGCATCGAGGTCGGCATTCCCTTCAGCGACCCGCTGGCCGACGGTCCCGTCATTCAGGGTGCCGCCACGAAAGCCCTCAAAAACGGTATGAACCTCAAAACGCTCTTCGCGCAGTTGGAGGCCATCAAAGGGCAAGTAGAGACACCGCTCATCCTCATGGGCTACCTCAATCCCATCCTCCATTTCGGTATCGAAGCATTCTGTGAGCGTTGTGCCGAGGTGGGCGTCAGCGGCATGATTATCCCCGACCTGCCCTTCGACGACTATCTTCGTGTGGTCAAGCCTGTGGCAGATCGTTATGCCCTGCGCGTCATCATGCTCATCACCCCAGAGACCAGCGACGACCGTATCCGCTTCATCGACGACAATACCGACGGATTCATCTATATGGTCAGCAGCGCCGCCATCACGGGTGCCCAGAGCAATTTCGACGAGGCAAAGCAGCAGTACTTCCGCCGTATCGACGATATGCATCTTCGAAACCCGCGTATGATCGGTTTCGGCATAAGCAACCGTCAGACCCTTGCAGCTGCTCATGCCCACGCCGCCGGTGCCATCATCGGCAGTAAATTCGTCAGCCTCCTAGATGAGGCAGAAGGGGATGCCGACCTCGCCCTCAACCGCCTCTTCCACGTCCTGGAACTATAGTAGATTCTTATCCATAACAACAAAATGCACGATATTTTGTAAAAAGTGTGTGAAAAAGTTGGCCGTTTCATCTGAAATGTGTTACTTTGTGCCGCAAAACTAGAAAACGAGTATCATGCAACAGTTGAACGCATACGTCTATTCCTATTATTACTTTACCTTGACAAGGTAAAGCGGGATGGCGCGTGTCAATTGTAAAATGTATAATAGAATTGAAACAGTAAGCATAACGAGGTCCCGCTTCCATCAAAGGAGCGGGATTTTCATTAAGTGAATACACGAAATGATTATGGACACTGAATTGAATGCGACACACCAGCCTCTCCCCTGTGGGGCTTTCCAACCTGCCGACCGACTGGCAAACATACAGGAATACTACTTTAGCCGCAAGCTGAAGGAGGTGGCACGGCTGAATGCTGAAGGCCAAGATATTATCAGCCTTGCCATTGGCAGTCCCGATATGCCACCATCGCAGCGCACCATTGACGTGCTTTGTGAAGAAGCCCGTAAGGCCAACGGCCACGGATATCAGCCCACTATAGGCACACCAGAATTGCGTACGGCCATGGCTGCCTTCTACCAGCGCTGGTACGGCGTCACTCTTGACCCTAAAACAGAGATTCAGCCGCTGATTGGTTCCAAGGAAGGAATTCTTCATGTGACGCTTGCTTTTGTCAACCCTGGCGAACAGGTGCTGGTGCCGAATCCTGGCTATCCCACCTATACGGCCCTTTCTCGTCTACTTGGAGCAGAAGTGGTCAATTACGACCTGACGGAAGCCAATGGCTGGCAGCCAGACTTCGAGGCCTTGGAGCGCATGGACCTCAGTCGCGTCAAACTGATGTGGACCAACTATCCTCATATGCCGACTGGAGCTCCTGCCCGCCGCGAAACCTACGAACGTCTAGTCGCCTTCGCACAGCGTCATGGCATCATCATCGTTAATGACAATCCATATAGTTTCATCAGACCTAACGAGGAGTCCCTCTCTCCACTACTTTCTATCTTACAGATTCCTGGTGCAATGGACTGCTGTATTGAATTCAACTCTATGTCGAAGAGCTTCAATATGCCCGGCTGGCGTGTGGGAATGCTTGCCACAAATGCACAGTTCATCCAATGGATTCTGAAGGTGAAGACTAATATCGACAGCGGTACATTCCGTGCACTGCAGCTGGCTGCCGCCGAAGCCCTGACGACGAACACAGATGAATGGCACATTCAATCCAATGTACATACCTATAAACCGCGTCGCGCAATAGCAGAGGAAATCATGAAAGCGCTTGGATGCACCTTCGACCCACATCAGACAGGTATGTTCCTATGGGGACGTATTCCGGATAGTATAGACAACGTTGAAGACCTTACCGAACGAGTGCTCCATGAGGCCCGAGTCTTCATAGCCCCTGGCTTTATTTTCGGCTCGAATGGTAAACGATATATTCGCATATCGCTGTGCGCCAAGGAAGAACAGATACAGGAAGCGTTGGCGCGCATTCGCGATGTATTTAATGTCTAGGGTGATGGTCTGAAACAAATACCTTGGCATTAGAAATCTTAGACAAAAAACAAATAATCATCAAAGTATTCCTCATTAATCTAAACATTAATCATAAAACTTCATATGGAACTAGAACTCAACATCTCTCCACTTGCACTTGAAGGCGTCGAACAGAAACGTCCGTTGGTCATCGCAGGCCCCTGTGCTGCCGAAACAGAGGAACAAGTGATGGACACAGCACACCAACTGGCCAACAACGGTATCAAAATATTCAGAGCCGGTGTATGGAAGCCGCGCACTAAGCCCGGCTGTTTCGAAGGCAAGGGGCGCGAGGCTCTGCCATGGCTGCAACGCGTGAAAGCCGAAACAGGAATGCTTGTGGCCACTGAGGTAGCAACACCCGATCATGTGGAAGCCGCCCTCGAGGCAGGCATTGACATCCTGTGGATAGGAGCGCGCACCAGTGCTAATCCCTTCTCTGTACAGGCTATAGCAGATTCTCTTCGTGGAGCTGACGTACCTGTATTTGTGAAAAATCCAGTGAATCCCGACATCGAGCTGTGGACGGGAGCTCTCCTGCGCTTAAACAATGCAGGCATTACACGTCTTGGAGCTATTCATAGAGGCTTCTCGAGCGTCGATAGCAAACTTTATCGCAACCCGCCTATGTGGCATCTGCCTATAGAACTGAAGCGACGCTTCCCTTCAATGCCAATTATTACAGATCCCAGCCATATGGGCGGCCGTCGCGATCTCATCGCGCCTATTTCACAGCAAGCTATGGACCTTGGTTTCGATGGCCTGATGATTGAGAGCCACTGCAACCCAGACTGTGCTTGGAGCGATGCCAAACAGCAAGTGCTGCCCGAAGTGCTCGATTTCATTCTTGATCGTCTTGTGGTACGCGACAGCATAGAGGTAACCGAGAGTATCAGCCAGTTGCGCAAGCAGATCGACGACATCGACAACCACCTCATGGAAATACTCACCAAACGTATGCGCATCAGTAGGGAGATAGCACAGTATAAGAAACTCCACAATATGACCGTAGTACAGACAACCCGCTATAGCGAAATTCTGGACAAGCGAGGCGCGCAAGGCGTGCTCTGTGGCATGAATGCCGACTTCGTCAAGAAAGTCTATGAGGCTATACACAGCGAGAGCGTCAGACAACAGGTTGAAATCATAAACAATTAACAATCAGCTAATCACTCTATATTAAACATTAAACCTTAAACTCAAAAATGCGAATATTAATTCTCGGAGCAGGAAAGATGGGCTCATTCTTCACCGACCTGCTTTCGTTCGACCATGAGGTGGCGGTGTATGACAACGACCCGCAGCGCCTGCGCTTCCTCTACAACACTCAACGCTTCATCTCTTTGAACGAGGTAGACGCTTTCGACCCAGAGTTGGTTATCAATGCCGTCTCGCTCAAATTCACGTTGCAAGTATTTGATGAACTATTGCCCCATATTGGCAAAGACTGCATCCTCTCGGATATCAGCAGTGTAAAAACAGGATTCAAAGAATACTACGAGCAGACAGGGCACCGCTACGTCAGTAGCCACCCTATGTTCGGCCCTACCTTTGCAAACCTTGGCCAGCTCAGCAACGAGAATGCCATCCTCATCAACGAGGGCGACTACATGGGACGTATCTTCTTCCGAGACCTCTACACACGCCTCGGCCTTAACCTCAAGGAGCTCTCCTTCGCCGAGCATGACGAGACCATGGCCTACTCGCTGTCTATTCCATTCGTCAGCACTTTCGTCTTTTCGGCCGTCATGAAGCATCAGGACACCCCGGGAACGACCTTCAAACGTCACATGACGATTGCTCGCGGTGTACTGTCGGAGGACGACACCCTACTGCGCGAAATACTCTTCAATCCCCACACTAAACCAAAGGTTGAGAGCATAAGAACTGAGCTCAAACAGCTCATTCAGATAATCGACGACCGCGATGAGGATGCCATGACGGCATATCTGACACGTATCAGGCAGAACATTGAAAACTAATCTTTCATCAACTAACCTTTTATGTCCCGTTCACATTTTATTATTTATCTTTTTGCTTTAGCCTATAGTCTGTGCAGTCCTCATGCTTATGCTCAGCAGGACGCTGGCGAGGCTCCAATACGAAAGGCCACGCGACAAAACACCATTGCCAATGCCAAGAACATGATAGTGCGTACTCGCAACGCCACATACTACTATCTCGTATCCTTCGACTCTGAGCCGGTCATGCATCTTGAGCCGGGCACCGTTAACATTGGCGGAACAGATTTCGCACGCAGTGATATTCGCAGCATACGTTTCCGCTCGCTGCCGCACGTCTTCCTGGACGAGGACAGCACAACTTACAACAAGGCCTTCGCCTTCGACCGTGCTGCACTCGCTTTGCGACGCTCATTCAACCTTGGGCAATGGAACAGCCTCGTGGCGCCGTTCGACCTTACAGGCGAACAGATTCGATATGCCTTTGGCGATGATGCAAAGCTTGCGCAGCCTCGAGCCGTTACAGAGGGAGAACAAACAACTGTCGAATTCACAACCATCGATCTACAAACTGACGACGTGGTCCTGCGGGCCAACTACCATTACCTGTTGCAGCCTACTCGTGAGCCCGATATTGATGCATCTTCACGCATGTATAGCTTTATAACAGAGCGACCATATGGACCGATCTATTTCATTCCTAACGTAACAAAGGCTGCCAATCAGTCGCCACGTCTTCAACAAGTACAGAGCTCTGACGCGACATACAAAGTGCGTTTCCATGGTTCTTACATGCGCCTCGATGGAACCGAAGTAGTGGGTAGTTCCGTGCGCAACAAGCGTGTAGCACCAGGGATGTACTATCTCAATGATGAAGGCAAGATGGAATTTTCGCAGGACTCGCTCACCGTACAGGCTTTCCGTTCATGGATTCACGACATCACTTCTGAAACCCAGACGCTGCGATTCTACATCGATGGTATTGGCGAGGACATCACTGCACTCACCGATGCCATTGCAACACCTCATATGGATGGTGAGGAAGCTCAGTCAACTATTTACACTCTTTCAGGCCAACGAATTGCAAATCGTAAATCAGCAAATCGTTCACTGCAGCGGGGCATTTATATCGTCAATGGCCGTAAGGTTGCTATAAAATAAGGAGGACATAGATATGAAGAATAACAGACTTGCACTCACCATTGCCTTCCTTATCGGAGCAATCCAATTCTCAATATTTAATATTGAATACTCTTTAGGAACCGCCTCTGCGCAGGATACTCTTTTCGTTCGCTACGACGACCGCTTCAAACCTAATGGCATTATCTCGCTTGTCAATGTCGACTCCGTGAGTGTGTTGCCAAGGCAGCTGCGGGCTTACACCACTGAAACTGCACTCGGCTACCGCAACATTCAGACCAATGAACTCGTGCCTACTGATCAGGCGGAGATGACATTTACTGATCCGGGACGTTATCTGCTCAAGCCTGATACCTATGCTAGTACCAACTACACCAACGACAAAGCTACTTCAGGCTACAACTTCACTCACATGGCTGAGAGCGACCACTATGCCGTCTTCTGGGACGTTAGATATGGCAATACGCCTACGAAGATTCAATATCCAGGCGATGGCAATATTGCCAACGCTAACACAATACTGTCCATCTGTGAGAAGTGTTGGAACACTTACGTAGAACTCGGGTTCATTGTGCCGGGAAAGTCAACCACCGACAAGTACAAGATACAGCTTTACGTGCCCTATCAGAAAGACTGGAGGGCTGATGCGTCTGGAACTAACGGCGCTTCCGGTGGCAAGACAGGCATCGGACACTTCAACCCATGGGCTGCCGTAGCACGTGGAGGTCACACAGTAGCACATGAGGTAGGTCACACCTTCCAATATCTCGTTTCAGCTGACCTTGGCGAACAGCACGGTTACAAATGGGGCTTCAACGGTGATGGATGGGGCGACTGCGGCTGGTGGGAAAGTTGTGCCGACTGGCAAGCCTATCAGATATTCCCAGAACGTCAGTTCACCGATGGAGAATACTTCGAGCAGCACCTCGAAGCTCACCATCTCAACCTACTTCACGAGGACTGGCGTTATGCATGTTGCTACATTCAGGACTGGTGGACCATGAAACACGGGCGCGACTTTATCGGAAGACTTTGGCGTGCCAGCCAAAAGCCTGAAGACCCAGTGGAAACATACAAACGCATGAACAACCTCACACAAGAGCAGTTCAACGATGAAATGATGGAAGGCTACATGCACATGGCCACATGGGACATCGACGGTGTTCGCGACCGTGCCAAGCATCGTATCGGACAGCATAAGACTTTCTTGCAGAAGGTCAGCGGTACCACCGACACGTGGCAGAGTGATGTGGCACATTGTATCCAGAACTATGGGTATGCCATCATTAATATGAACGTAGGTACTGCAGGTAATACCGTGCGTGCACACTTCACAGGTCTTACTAATGCAGCTGGTTACAAATATGTTTATCCCGAACGTGCAGGTTGGCGTTATGCCTTTGTGGCTTACACTCGCAGTGGCGAGCGTGTATACGGTGAGGTGCAGAATGCTAAGGAAGGCATCGCCGAACTTACAGTGCCTCAGAACTGCCAACGCCTATTTTTTGTAGTAATGGGAGCTCCCACTCAGCATTGGCAGCACCCTTGGGATCGTGCACGTGATGCCTCCACTTGGACGCAGAATGGTGAGCAATGGCCCTTCCGAGTACGATTCGAGAACACCAACTTGCTGGGAAAGTAAGTCGCTGACCATCGGCCCTACAATAGACAGAAAAGCCGCTACAGAGCTCTTAGCTCCGTGGCGGCTTCTTTTATTTCATTATTTTTGGAGAACAATCATCTACATCGTTTACCTTCCTTTTATCTCTGTAAAACGTTAGGGTAGGGGAGAGGCTCTCTTCACTTTCCGAGAACAAGCGGCTGCAAGAAGCAAAACTACCCTAAATCCACGCGGACGTCAGGGCATCTTTAAAGCGACGAAAGGCTGCCTGCCATAACGCAGGAAACACTCCAGACGAACAAAGCCCCGAGTATCATTGCTGATGCTCGGGGCTTCTTGGTTGAAAGTGGCGGCTACCTACTCTCCCACGGGTGTGCAGTACCATCGGCGCAAGCGGGCTTAACTTCTCTGTTC